>Ga0066710_100000856_pt1 | contig 20608 bp, 21 predicted proteins | sample GraSoiAngelo_159_FD_79666 | JGI IMG/M metagenome (GOLD analysis project Ga0066710, IMG submission 79666) | Grasslands soil microbial communities from the Angelo Coastal Reserve, California, USA - 14_1009_16_40cm | ecosystem: Environmental > Terrestrial > Soil > Grasslands | place: USA...
AACCCATTGCCAGCGCCCGTAATGGTAGGGACCCCACCCCCAAGGTTCATAGGAGACCCACGTCCATCCCCTCGGACACCACGTCCAATAGCCATTGAAGTACGGCCTCCACCCCACTTGATAGACTGCGGGCCGCCAAACCCAGCCGTATACGCCGACGTACTGCCAGTCCCCGTAGTAGTCCAACTCCGCGACATACGGCCGCACTGGACTAGCAATTGCCTCGACATACTCCCCTTCTTCCTCGCCCTCATCCCTTCCCGAGATGTAGCCCGCTTCACGTTGTTCGCACCACTCGTCAAACTCATCGATGCGGAAGGTGTTCACCGGCCACGGGTCCTCCGGAACCGACCCCTTTCCGGCCCGACTCCGTTGACCGCTGCGAACAAGAACGGAACCGCCATCGCCGGCAAGTTCGGCGACTCCGCGGAAGGTGGTCAGGGTTGCGAAGGTCCCATCGCTCTCGAGGCGGAAGCGCCCCTGGCCTAGGGGATAGACGGAGATTTCGGGTGTGTCGATCCTGAAATCGCTCTCGGAGTCGTCTCTGCTGCCCCGCGAGTCGATTCCCAGTACGCCCGAGCGAAGCCGAATTACGGTGCTGTCCTGACTCATCTCCTGGGGGTCCCGGAGTCCCATGAATTCCAGTAGGGTTCCCTCCGCTAGCCAGAGGAGCGAACCGTCGGGCAACTGCAGCTCCATGCGCCCCCCTCCGACGGAGACGGCATCTCCGGGCAGGAGAGGGAGGTTCACCGTTGCGAAAACCTGACCCCCCTCCGCCGCTCGCTGGACCGAGGCGGACCCCTCCAGAACCCGAAGTCGGGCAGGCGCCCTCGCGTATTCGTCCTCAGCGTTCTGCTGGGATAAGGCTGGTCGGCAAGTGAAGGCCGCTAGAAGGATCACGAGAGACCACTTGAGGTAGATAGAAATAAACGAGGGTCCTCGCTGGACGTCCGTCATGGCTTCCCCTTCCTCACCCGGATCACCCCGAGACGCGTGGCAGCCCGGACTTTTCGTTCCTGAAGGCGCAAGCCAGATCCATGCCAGCCCGAACGTCTCCCCAACCGGCTTGCCCCCCGCTGGTTCGAGAAACTGGATGCCGCAGGCGTCACGGTCGAATCGTCCCATTCAGGCGTCCCTGTCCGGCCCGGAGGACATCGAGTCTTTCATTCTGGCAGCCCTGCGGATCCCTTGACCGCCTCCGGGACGAAGGGTAGAGTGCAGGGGGAGCATGCGCTCAAAATCCGGGAGATGCTGAGAGGATGGCTATTACGAGCCGAATGTACCGTACTGTCCTCCTCAGCCTCTTCTTCTCTTTCTTATTCTTAGCGCCCGGCCTCCTCCCCGCCGGAGCCCCGAACGCGGGTGCGGTTGAGTCTCCGGCCCAGTCGAAGAGCCGGAAAACCCCGAAGGTTTCTTTGACCGCCACACCTGCCTTCGGGTTTACACCACTGGCCGTTCAGCTCGTGGCCACTCTGAGCGGTGTCGGTTCCCGCGACTCCAATTTTTGCCATGCCGGCGTCACCTGGGTCCGCATCGACCCCGGCTCTTCGCCTGAAACAGGGGCCAAGATGAGCGAACTTCCTCGATGCGTCCATTCGGAAGACAAGATTTTCGTCCCGACCACTTTCAGCAAGTCGTTCGATTTGATTTCGCCCGGGTCTTACCTCTACCGTGTAATCATCGAGACGAAGGATGGGAGTCAGATCAAATCGAACTTCGTGACAATTCGCGTCCTGAGGGTTCCCTGAGCGCAGGGGATACGCTCCACGATCTCAAAACGAGCCTTCAGGCGGGAATGATCCGTTAGAACGGAAATGCCTGCCGTTCAGGGCGACGCGCTCGGCGCAGACGAGGCCACCTCCCGAAATTGAAGCGTCTGGTAAGTCGCGGCGCCAGATAAGGGTGTGATTGAGACCAGACACCACCCCATCGGCGATTTGGGCCGTTTCTCCCATCGCCATTCCGTTTCCACGGCGGCCACGACCCGACGCCTCGGCCCCTGCACATCCCCTATCGGGAGCGCAACGACCGAACCGAAGGGCTCTCCTAGGACATAAATGACGGCACCGCGCGGGAAATCTGTGTAGTTGATGCTTGCATATTCGGGCTTAACTAGCGTCCGGAATTGTAAATGACTGCCTGTCAAGGACCGATCGTGAACCTTGAAGAACGTCCCCCGACCCAGTGCCGTGATCTTGATCAGCTCGATGCCGTCGGCCGAAAAAACCAGAGAGCCTTTGCGCCTCATTTCCTCGTACGCGCTGAGTCGCGACGCCAGTCGCTTCCCTTCCTCCGAAGGGTGGCAGGCCAGGTAGACGCTTCCGTAAGTCAGTTCGTGGCGGCTCTGAATCCCCTCACTGTAGTGGTACACAAGCTTTTCCTCCTGGCTGACCTGGACATCACAGGCGCTCAGCCAAATCGTCCCGGCCAAGAGGGTTTGGAAGATCTGTCCTGGGAACTTTGGCATACCCCGATCCCGCACCTTCATAACGGCGTAGCGAGCGGGTTCCGTTCTTTCGGGGATTCGCTGCGACCCCGCCATTCTAAGGAGACGGCTGGGATGTGTCAACGATGCGAGAGGCCGCGGCCATGATCACCCCCCGGATAAAGAAAAGCTCCCTCGGGTGAGAGGCAGCCCTGATGAGAAGGGTTCCTCCCCATTCCTGGAACCTCTCCCCGAAGCAGGCGGCAAGATTGCAGCTCCGCCTTGCGAGGCGCGTTTCTCTGGTCCCCTTCAGGGGCGCCATCCGGTGCGTGGCCGGGGCCGACGTATCCTATGACCCCAACACCGGACTGTTCCACGCTGCTTTCGTCCTCCTCACTTGGCCCGGACTTGAGATCCTCGAGGTCGGTCGCGCCCGGGGCCGCTCCGCCTTCCCGTACATCCCGGGTCTCCTGAGCTTTCGGGAGATTCCCCCTCTCCTGCGCGCTTACCGCCATCTCAGGCTGAAACCGGGTCTCGTGATTTGCGACGGTCACGGACTCGCCCATCCTCGCCGCTTCGGCCTCGCATGCCACCTGGGTCTCCTTCTCGACATTCCCACCCTCGGGTGCGCCAAGAGTCGTCTGGTGGGCAGGCATGGTCCGGTACCGGACCGGCGGGCAGGACGAGCCCCTCTCTGGGTCGGAGAAAATCGAGTCGGGACCGTGTTGCGCACTCGAGAGGGTGCCCTGCCGATCTTTGTCTCTCCAGGCCACAGAATCTCTCTGCGTCAGGCGGGCGGCTGGGCCCTTCGCTGTACAAGGGGGTACCGCCTTCCCGAACCTACACGCCTTGCGGATCGGGAAGTGAGTCAGATGCGTCGGGAGCATGTCGAGGGCTGGTGAAGGCGACTCGTCTCGCCTGCACCTTGTGCTACAATACCAATGTTCTCAGGGTGGTGCCGGCCCGGAGGCAGCCCTTGGAGGAAGTTCCAGGCCTTGAGGAAAAGTTCTCCCGTCTCCGGGAGGAAATGGTCAAGGTCCAGTTGGCCGGCCGAGGGATCCAGGATCCTCGCGTCCTGCGAGCCATGCACTCGGTACCCCGGCACCGGTTTGTTCCCGCAGAATTGATTGATCGGGCCTATGAGGACGGACCCCTTCCTCTCGGCTCGGGCCAGACCATTTCCCAGCCCTACATCGTCGCGTTCATGACCGAGTGCCTTGGATTAACGGGGAGGGAGAGAGTTCTGGAAATTGGTACGGGTTCGGGGTATCAAACAGCCGTTCTCGCGGAGATGGTCGAAGAGGTTTTTACTGTCGAGCTCTTGGACGACCTCGCTCAGGATGCGCGGTGGCGTCTCGGGGAACTCGGATACTCCACCATCCGGTTCGCCACGGGCGACGGGACTCTCGGGTGGCCCGAGGCAGCCCCGTTCGACGCCATTCTGGCCGCAGCGGCGGCTGAGCGCGTGCCGGACGCCCTTCTGGACCAGCTCGCGCCCGGAGCGCGGCTGATCCTGCCTCTCGGGATTGACAACCAGGATCTTTGGATGTTCACGCAAGCCCGCGATGGGCCTGTCCCGCGGAGGCTTTTGCCGGTGCGCTTCGTTCCGCTAGTTCACGGCTGAGCGGCTCTGGGCCGCTGTATGAAGTGAGACCATGTCCAAAGTCATCACCCCTCGGGCCGAGGATCCGAGCCGTTGGTACACCGACGTGGTGATCCGCTCGGAGCTGGCTGATTATTCACCCGTCAAGGGCTGCATGGTCGTTCGGCCCCTGGGGTACGCCCTCTGGGAAAGAATTCAGGGCCATCTGGACGCCCGCTTCAAAGAGATGGGTCATCAGAACGTTTACTTCCCGCTCTTCATCCCCGAAAGTTTTCTCCACAAGGAGAAGGCTCATGTGGAGGGTTTCTCTCCCGAGCTGGCGGTGGTGACCATCGGAGGCGGCAAGGAGCTGGAGGAACGGCTGGTGGTGCGGCCCACTTCTGAGACGATCATGTACAGCATGTTCGCCCGATGGATCCGATCTCACCGCGACTTACCCCTGCTGCTCAACCAGTGGTGCAACGTCGTGCGGTGGGAGATGCGGACCCGGCTCTTCCTCAGGACCACCGAGTTCCTTTGGCAGGAGGGCCACACGGCCCACGCCACCGAGGAGGAGGCGGAGCAAGAAACCCTTGCCATCCTGCAAGTCTATGCGCGTTTCGCCGAGGAGCAGATGGCCATCCCGGTGCTGCGGGGTATGAAAACCGACCAGGAGAAGTTTGCGGGGGCAGTCAGAACCTATTCCATGGAGGCTCTCATGCAGGACGGAAAGGCCCTCCAGATGGGGACCTCGCACAATCTAGGCCAGAATTTCTCTCGGGCTTTCGACGTCAAGTTCCAGAGCCCTCAGGGAGGGATGGATTACGTCTGGCAGACGAGCTGGGGAGTCTCGACCCGCCTAGTCGGGGCCCTGGTGATGGCCCACGGCGACGACCAGGGGTTGATCCTACCTCCCGCGCTCGCTCCGACCCAGGTGGTCATTGTCCCCATCTGGAAGACCGACGAAGAGAAGACATCTGTCCGGGAAGCGGCCGTAGCTCTCGAAGCCTCGCTCCGGTCCCTGGTTCGCGTTCGGCTTGACCTGCGGGAAGAGGTTTCGCCAGGGTTCAAATTCAACGATTGGGAGCTCAAAGGGGTCCCTCTGAGGCTCGAACTGGGCCCGCGGGACCTGACGAAGCGACAGGCCATGGCCGTCTCAAGACTTGATCGGCAGAAGGAGATGGTTCCATTGGAGGGTGCTCAGGAGAGGATCCCGGCGCTCCTGGGTCAAATCCAGCGCAGGCTCTACGAGCGGGCACTCAAGTTTCGCAGCGACAACACCCACCCTGTTTCGGAGTACTCGGAGTTTCGCGGACGGCTCGAAACGGACGGCGGGTTTTACGAAGCCTCGTGGTGCGGCAACCACGAGTGTGAAGCAAGCATCAAGGAAGAGACCAAGGCGACCATCAGGTGTATTCCGTTGGAAGACACAGAGGCGAGGGGCCCTTGCCTCGTCTGCGGCTGCCAGGGCAAGGTTCGAGTCTATCTGGCCCGTGCCTATTGAGCCGTTACTGGCCGGCCCGCCGCGGGGCGCTCTTTACCGCGGTGCTCATCGCACTGGTCGCGGGCACGATTTCGTCCGCCGACGGCGAACTCTCGATCCATTTCGTCGCCCCGCCGACCGGACGACCCGTGAGCGGCCAAACCCGCGTGGCTTTCGACGCTAAAGTCCCCCGGGGAGCGAGGATCGTCCGCATCGAGCTCACAATCGACGCCCAGGTTGTGGCGGTTCTCGAAAAGCCCCCGTTCGAGCTCCTCTGGGACGCAGGTCCCGACTTCCAGCCGCATCTATTGCAAGCGATGGTCACCGACGATGCCGGGCGCACCGCCACGACCACTCTGCAGACCCCGCCCCTCCGAATCGGCCAGCGCGAGGCGGTCTCGCTCGTCACGCTCTACGTCAGCGCCGAGGATGAGCGAGGTCGGCCCGCGGAGGACCTACAGGCAGCCGACTTCTCGATCTATGAGGACAGTGTAAGCCAGGACATTGTCCACTTCAGCTCGGCCCGCCAGCCGCTTTCGGTAGCACTCCTCCTGGACTCCTCCAATAGCATGGGGATTGGTGATCGCCTGGAGATCGCCCGGAGAGCATCCATCGATTTCATCAAACAGATGGACGCCCGGGACAGGCTTCTGGTGCTGAGCTTCAACGACACGGTCCAGGAAGTGCAACCGTTCACCACAGACCCCAAGCGGCTGGAAAAGGCCATCCGGAGTATTACCGCCGGCGGGGGGACGGCGCTGTATGACGCACTGGTGGCAGCAGCTTCCCGGCTTCAGGGCCTGGACGGCCGGAGGGCCGTGGTGCTCCTCTCGGACGGTCGGGACCAGGCTCTCAAGGAAAATGCCCCGGGGAGTCTTCACCTTTTCGAGGAGGCGCTGGACGCCACCGTCCGCGCCGAGGTCGTTGTCTATACCATCGGCCTGGGGGCTCGACTCGAGGAGGAGACCGACCTGACGCAGCGCTGGACCCTGCAGCAGATTCTTGGCGCACTCGCCGGGAAGACGGGGGGACGGTTCTACAATCCAGAAAGGGTAGGGCAGCTCACAGGCGTCTACCGCCAGATCTCGGAAGACCTGAACCGCCGGTACACGCTTTCCTATTCGCCGAAAAACGCAGCTCGGAATGGAGGGTGGCGGGCGATCCGGGTCCAGGTCCGACGTCCAGGGGTGAGAATTACTACCCGGCCCGGCTACTTCGCCCCGTCCCCTCCCCCCTCTTGACGTTCCTGGTCAGCCGGTAAGTCAATCGTCGATTTTGCATCCACCTCACCGTGACCAAGTCCCAGCATGAACGGAGGAATCGTGAACCGAGCGTATATTTCGAGGATCCGCGATGACGCTCGCGATGCCCGACGACGACCTCCGTCACGGTGAATCCTTCCAGCTTCAAGAGTGTCGGCAGAAACCGGTGCATCCCGTCATAGAGGCGGATCCGATTGAGGCATTCTCGGCGGAACGCTTTGAGAGAGCATCCCGTGTCGGAAATGATTTCGTCGCTGACATAGTTCCGGACCGCGTTCGCAATTCGGGACGCGAGACCGCGTGGCCACGGGTCCCGCCGGACGCCCCGGCGCCCTACCGCCGCATCGAAGGGCCCGATCATTTCCAGGAGAAGAGGGATGTCGGCGGGATCGTTTTGCAAATCCGAGTCCATGGTGATCACGATATTTCCTCGAGCTGATCGGAAGCCGGCATCCAGGGCGGCGGTCTGGCCTGAGTGGGATTCCAGGTGCAGGACCCGCACCCGATCGTCGTCTGACGCGATTCGATCGAGAGCCTCGCCGCTCCCGTCCCCGCTCCCGTCGTCCACGAACAGCGCCTCGAAGCGGAGTCCGAGCGCCTCCAAGGTGTTCCGGAGCTCTACCCAGAGGGGATCCAGGTTTTCGGCTTCGTCATATACGGGCAGGACGATGGAAAGATCAGGATCGGTCACTTGAAAATCCAAAACCTTCGGAGAAACGTCATTCTCTGGAAATCGGACTTCTCAATGTCGCTGAGCTGTGAGGGAGCCAGGGCCGCCTTCCATTTAAGGAATCCGAAATGGTCGACTTTGCGAAGGAGCGGAAAGACCCACCGGCTACCCGGGCTGTGGGGAAGAAAACGGAAAGAGGCGTTGAAGTCGATGATGTACACCTCCCCTCCCGGGGTCACGAGGATGTTGTCGCGTTTGCGGAGGTCGATGTGTACGATGCCCCGACCATGGATTTCCTCAATGAGCCGCCACAGCCGGGGGAAGAGGGCTGGCGGCAACTCCCGGCGCTTCCAATGTGAAATCCTCTCACCCTCGATGTACTCGATGGCCATGGCATTCTTCCCAATCCTTCCGTAGTAACGCGGGACACCGGAAACTCCCGTTAGGCGACGGTAGATCGAGGACTCGCGCCGAATCTGCCACCGTCCGTACCAGCGGACCGGCCATATTTTCCTTCGGAAGTCTTTGACGATGGCGCGCCGGTCGCCCGTTTCGATGAGAAGGATATCGGCCTTTCCCCAACCCCCTTGCTGGAGCAGGCGGGCGCTCCCGGCCGAGAGATCGGCCTCCGTGAAAAGTCTTGTTTGCACTCTCCCCCCGAAGGCTTCGGCGCCTTGTGAGCCCTGTCTCAGTGTGCTATTCTCTGCCGCGCAACTGCTTGGCCTATCGTAACATGAAGCGAGCGATCATGGGACGAATCCCGACCCGGGACGACCTCACGGCCGGGCAGCTGGTGCGCCTCCATGCCGGCCGGAACTGGACCAAAGCCGACATTTTCCTTTGGGAAGACGCTTCAGGCCTCCGCCTCGCCGTGAAGGACTACGCGAACAGGCCCGCTTGGCTTCGGAATAGCCTGGGCCGTCTGCTCATCCGCCACGAATGCGCGGCTTACCGGAGGCTCGCCGGCATGGAGGGTATTCCAGCCTTCGCGGGCAGGGTGGACGCGCACGCGTTCGCGGTAGCGTTTGTCGACGGGAAGGATCTTTCCCGGATTCGGCGTGGGGATGTGTCTGCGAGCTTCTTCAGCCGCCTGATGGATCTGCTCAACCGGCTGCACGGCGCCGGCGTGGCCCACGGTGACCTGCATCACCGAGACGTCCTGGTGGATTCCAGGGGGTCGCCGTTTCTGGTCGATTTCTCCACAGCCGTCTTGATTGAGCCGGTAGCGGGAAAGGTTCGGCGGGCTCTATTCCGGGCCGCCTGCGGCTCCGATCGTCGGGCCGGCCTGAAGCTCAAACGGCGCCACGACCCCCGAGCTCTCACCGCGGAAGAGAACCAAGAATTGGATCAAGTCCCCGCATGGTACCGAATCGGAAAGGGGCTGCGATGGCTCCTTGGACGCGAACGGCGCCGCTGGACCGGTGCGCCCTAGTCGTTCAACTACTCACGCACTCCGCGTTGACACCCCATTCCGTGTTCCATAGGATGCCGTCTCGATCTCCTCTTCCACGGAAGAATCATGGAATCTCGCCGCAGCAAAATTCTCGGCTATCTGCGTCTCCTCGGAGTCTATCTCGCCGTGGGCGCCCTGGTCTGGTTTTCCAGGCCGACCCCCGTTTTTTTCGCGATTGGGGCGTCCCTAGTCGTGCTCGGTGAGGCGATTCGGGTCTGGGCCGCCGGGCACCTAGTCAAGTCGCTGGAGCTGATCGACTCGGGCCCGTACGCCTACACGCAGAACCCTCTTTACCTGGGACGTTTTCTCATCCTGAGCGGTTTCTGCGTGTCGGCGAGCACCCCCTATCGCATCAATTGGGTCGTGCTGCTTTTCGGGTACGCCTTATTCTTCGGTTACTACATCCCGCGAAAGCTCAGGGTGGAGGGGAACCGGCTCCGCAAGATGCACGGCGAAGCCTGGGTCCGATACAACGCCGCGGTTCCAATCCTGGTTCCTTCACTCACCCGGTACCGTGGTCGAGTCAAAGTCTGGTCTCTCACGCGGGCTCTCAGAAACCAGGAGGTCCTCGTCCTGATCGGAATCCTGGTGATTCTCGCCATTCTCGCTCACAAAACCTGGCCTTCCTGAGAGCCACACAGCGCCAGCGTTTTGTGGTAGGCCGCCAGGGTCCTTTCCACAAGTCGGTCTTGGGTGAACTCGGCCCTCACCCTTTCCAGCCCTTTCTCCCCCATCGCGCGTCCACGATCGGGCCGGCGGAGAATTTCCCGCATCGCCCGCGCAAGTGCCTCGGAGTCTCCTGGCTGCACGAGCAGTCCGGTCTCCCCATCCAAGACGATTTCGTCCGCTCCGCCCAGGGAAGTCGCTACGACCGGACGCCCGACTGCCATGGCCTCCTTAAGGACGGCCGAAGAGGCGTCACAGTCCACCGAGGGCAGCACGGAGAGATCCAGGGCTGCTGTGATCTGCGGGACATCCTCACGAAACCCCAGGAAGACCACACGCTCGGCAACCCCGAGAGCCCGGGCTGCCTCCTTCAAGCGGGTCTCTTCGGTGCCGCGGCCCACGAAGAGAAACCGAGCGCCGGGAAACTCCGTGGAGAGTTCCGCCACGGCCTTAAGAAAGTGAATGCCACCCTTGTCTCTCACCAAACGGCCAATGACACCCACCAGGATACCGTCCGACCCATTCCCGCCGAGAATCTCCCGCCGGACGCCGGACCCGTCGACCCCGGGATGGAACTGGTCCTCCCAGTAGGCCGAATGGACGACCGACACGCGGTCCCTCGTCAGGTCACCGGCCCTAATAAAGGCCGCATAGCGGTCCAGCACCGACGCACTGGCCACGATGAGATGGTCGATCAGTCGACGGTAAAGAAACCGGTTGAGAGGATGGTGCCTCACCGCCTTGGAATTGAGGCGGCTATAAACGAGAGGGAGAGCGGGGTGACTCATCCTCCGGGCGAGAGCCGTGGCCCAGAGGTCCTGGGACCCGTAGGCGTTGACGAGGTCGAAGCGCCTCGATCGCAGAAACCGCCCCAGCCGCAACGCATCCCTGAACGCGGATGGAACGTGTTTCGATTTCAGAAATAGGGGTTCCTCGAAGGTCTCGATACCCGCGTCGCGCGCCCTCTGCGCGAGGAGGGATCCGCCCGGAGCTCCTATGACGACGCGGTGACCCTGTCGGGCGAGACCCATGGACAACATCAGAATCCAGGCCGGCTGTCCCCCCCAACCCCGGTGGAAGTTCGTGTGCAGGATCCGGAGCGAAGGAAGACTCGTTGCCGGCATCCGGTTTATCTCAGGGCTCCCGTAGGATCGCCAAGTGCTTCGCTGCTATGCTATTATCAGGCTTGCTGAAGCGTCAAGCGTCGCCCGGGATGCGCGTCATGTCTTTGATGACTCCCGGAGTGGTGCTCGTTCTCTCGCGGAAATTCCCACCCAGCCACCGCATTCTGGGATCGGGTCCGGTATGGATGCACCCCAGGAGCGTCACCGCCCGAGCGCGTCCTCGTCAAGGCCACGCGTTTCGGTGATCATCCCCTGCTTCAACCGCTCGGCCCAGCTCCGGGAGGCCGTCGAGAGCGTGCTGGCGCAGACCTACCAGGATTTCGAGATCCTGATCATCGATGATGGCTCGACCGACGATACGCGGGTCTCCCTCGAAAATCGGTTCAGGGGAAACCCGAAAATCAGATATTTCTACAAGAACCACGGGGGTCCTGGTCCGGCTCGTAACCTAGGTCTCGGGCACGCCGTGGGGGAGTACGTCGCTTTTCTCGACAGCGATGACCTCTGGCTCCCGGAGAAGCTGGAGAATCAGATTCGCCAGCTGGAGGAGGATCCCGAAGCGGCGATGAGCTTTACCGATGCGTTCGTGCGCGACGCTTCTCCGGGCCGAAAGACCCGGTTCCGGAGTCATGGCTTCAGGGGCGACACGACCTTGAAGGCCATCGTCGAGTCGAACTTCCCCCTTTGCACTCCCGCCGTGATGGTTCGCCGGAGGATTTTCGACGAAATCGGGACCTTCGACGAGACGCTGGCGTGCGCCCAGGATTGGGATCTCTGGATTCGTGTTCTGACGAGGCATCGCGCCGCCTACTTGGAGCGACCTGGATTGGTCATTCGGACAGGAGACGACAGCATCAGCCGGACTCGAGTTCTCGAGAAGTGGCGGTGCTGGCTTCGGGTCTGGGAAAAACACAAGGATCTTCTTTTACGATCGGGATGCACGCCTCGGAGCGTTCGGGGCAAGCTCGCCCACGCCCACAAGAAAATCGCCCAGACCTGCCTGTCCTCGGGCCGATACGCGGAAGCGCGATCTCATTATCTGGCCTGGTGGCGTTGTGAGCCCTGGCAGGTTCGAGGGTTCCTTTGGTGGACCGCCCTCTCGATCCTGCCCTTCGGGGGGAGGAATGACCACGGAAAGCAGGGAGCGACTTGAGCGTCGCACCGTCCCCCGAGACCCTCCACGTCGCCGATCCTCTGCCCGATGGGCAGGTATATAATCAGGCTCCGGATCGCCTTGCTCCCGGGCACTTTTCAGGAGGATTGGGCGAAGCCGCGGCCTTGGTCGTGTTGGTGACGTTACTCCGCGGGACTCACGTCCACGTAATCGGGATCATGCTCGAGAAACCCGATCTGGATCCTCATCTCGTTGGAAACCCTCGATGAAAGTGGTCATTCTGGCGGGGGGTCTCGGCACCCGTCTCGCAGAGGAAACCGAGACCCGGCCCAAAGCCCTTGTGGAAATCGGCGGGCGGCCGATTCTTTGGCACATCCTCAAGCACTTCGCGCATTACGGCCAGCGCGAGTTCCTGATCGCTCTGGGGTACAAGTCGGAAGCAATCAAGCGGTTTTTCCTCGATTACCACGCCCTCAGCGGCAGCATGACCCTCGACCTGGCCAGCGGTGACGTGCGGGTTCACGACAAGCGGTGCGAGGATTGGACGGTCCACTTGATGGATACCGGCCTTGAGACCAACACCGCAGGTCGCGTGAATCGCCTGAAACCCTGGCTGAAACAGGAGACCTTCATGCTCACCTACTGCGACGGTGTGAGCGACGTGGATCTCAACGACCTGCTGCGATTTCACCGCGCCCACGGCCGCCTCGCCACGGTGACGGCGGTCCGACCGCCTTCCCGCTTCGGGGGTCTCGTCTTCGAGGATGAACGAGTGATCGAATTCACGGAGAAGCCCCAGATCGGTGAAGGGTGGATTAATGGGGGGTTCCTGGTCCTCGAGCCGGGAGTGTTCGATTACATGGAGGGTGACGCGACGAGCCTCGAGGCGCACGTTCTGGAACGGTTGGCGAACGAGGGCCAACTGGCCGCCTATCGCCATGACCGCTTCTGGCAGTGCATGGACACGATGCGGGATCGCCGGTTGCTGGAAAGCCTCTGGCAAAGCGGCACGCCCCCCTGGAAGTTATGGACTTGAGCCATCAGGGGTCGAGCGCCTTCTGGACGGACCGTCCCACCTTCGTCACAGGCGGCACCGGCCTGGTTGGAGCTTGGCTCGTCCGGCGGCTCGTGGAACAGGGCGCCGGCGTGGTTTGCCTGGTGCGAGACTGGGTGCCTCAGAGTGAATTGGTGAGCGCCCGACTGATCGATCAGGTTACTGCAGTGCGTGGGGACGTGGCCGATCAGGCGCTTCTGGAGCGGATTTTGGGGGAGTACGAAATCGACACGGTCCTCCATCTGGCGGCGCAGACCATTGTGGGGATCGCCAACCGAAATCCCGTATCCACATTTGAAACCAACATCGGAGGAACATGGGCCTTGTTGGAAGCATGCCGGCGGAGCCCGCGCGTCCGACAAATCGTCCTTGCCTCCTCGGACAAGGCCTACGGCGAGCCGGACAGGCTTCCTTACGATGAGAACGCCCCCCTTCGGGGACACCACCCTTACGACGTGAGCAAGTCGTGCGCAGACCTCCTGGCCCAGGCCTTTGCGACGACCTACGGACTGCCGGTAGCGATCACGCGGTGCGGAAACTTCTTCGGGGGAGGCGACCTCAACTGGAATCGCCTCGTTCCGGGCACCATCCGCTCCGCTCTACGCGGCCAGAGACCGGTCATCCGCTCCGACGGGAAGTTTGTCCGCGACTACTTCTACGTCGAGGACGGCGCGGCCGCCTATCTTCTCCTGGCGGAGAAGTTGGCGGAGGACCCCGGACTACGCGGAGAGGCTTTCAACTTCTCCAACGAGAACCAGGTGACCGTCCTTGAGCTGGTACAGCGCATTCAGGCGCTCATTGGCTCCCGGTTGACTCCTGAAATCCTGAACGAGTCCAGCAACGAAATCCGTCACCAGTATCTGAACGCCACCAAGGCCCGCCAGCGACTCAGCTGGCGGCCTCTATTCACTCTTGACGAGGGGCTCCGACGGACGATCGCCTGGTATTCGACTTTCCTCGGGGCGCCGCGTGACTAATCCTCGCCCATCCTGTCGATCCTGTTCGTCATTTGAAATGCAATCCATCCTCGACCTCGGGAATCTGCCGCTGGCCAACGCGTTCGTCTCACCGGCCCGACTGAACGAGCCGGAGTCAACGTATCCTCTCGATTTGGCCTTCTGCGCACGCTGCTCGTTGGTCCAGATCACGGAAACGGTCTCACCCGATGTGCTTTTCCTAGAGTATCCGTATCTCTCCTCCTTCTCGGATACAACCGTCCGACATGCCGAAACACTCGCCGCCCGCGTCATCTCCCTGCGACAGTTGGGTTCGGAACACCTGGTCGTGGAGATAGCCAGCAATGACGGGTACCTGCTTCAGCACTATCGCAATCGCGGCGTTCCTGTACTCGGCATCGAGCCTGCGTTGAACGTCGCACGCCGGGCCGAGGAAGAGCGCCGCATCCCCACGCTCCCCCGGTTCTTCGATGGAACATTGGCGGATGAGCTCGTGGGACGGGGACTCCGGGCGGACGTCATCCACGCACATAACGTGCTCGCCCATGTTCCCGACCTGAACGGGTTCGTGGCGGGAATGGCCAAACTCCTCCGGGACGACGGGGTCATTTTGATCGAAGTTCCCTACGTCAAGAACCTGGTTGAAGGGTGCGAGTTCGATACGATCTACCACGAGCATCTTTGTTACTTCTCTCTGACTTCGCTCGGACACCTGCTCGGGCGGCACGCCCTGGTAGTGTCGGACGTGGAACTGCTGGACATCCACGGCGGCTCCTTGAGGGTCTGGATCGTCAAACAGGGCGAGGGGCAATCCCGGCCGAGCCTCCCGATGATCGGGCTGCCCGAGCGTGCTCTCCGGACGGAGGCGCTTCAGGGCATCGCGGATCTCTCCTTCTACGCCGGATTCGGCATGCGCGTCGAGGCTCTCCGGCGCTCCCTCCGGCATCTTCTTCTCGACCTCAAGGCGCGGGGGCACCGCCTCGCCGCCTATGGCGCGTCCGCGAAGGGCACCATCCTCCTGAACTACTGCGGCATCGGAACAGACCTCATTGATTTCGTGGTTGACCGCAACACACTGAAGCAGGGACGGTACACCCCAGGGACGCACCTGCCGATCCATCCACCGGAGAAGCTTTGCGACGAGATGCCCGACTATGTGCTCCTGCTCGCCTGGAATTTTGCCGATGAGATCATCACGCAGCAGGCGGCCTTCCGAGAGCACGGCGGCCGATTCATCGTTCCGATTCCGGAGCCACGGCTTCTCTGATCGTGGAACCGCCAGATCTTGCGAAGGAGCTGACTCTCCTGATTTTCACGGAGACACCCATTCCGGGCGCGTTCATTCTCGAGGCGGAGAGGTCCGAGGACGAGCGGGGCTTCTTCGCTCGAATCTGGTGCCAGAGCGAGTTCGAGGCCCGCGGTCTCGATCCGAGGTGCGTGCAGGCCAGCATCTCCTTCAATCTCCGGAGAGGGACCATCCGCGGGATGCACTACCAGGCACCTCCTCACGAGGAAACGAAGGCCGTGCGGTGCACCCTGGGGGCCGTCTACGACGTTATCATCGACCTGCGTCCCGATCGCCCGTCCTTCAAGCGCTGGACCGCGGTGGAATTGACTTCAGAGAATCGGCGAACGCTGTATGTCCCGCGGGGAGTCGCGCATGGTTTCCAAACGCTCGTGGACGGGACGGAGGTGTGTTACCAGATGTCCGAGAGCTACCATCCCGAATCCGCCAGGGGCCTGCGCTGGGATGATCCGGAGTTCGGGATCGAATGGCCGCTTCCGGATCCCATCGTTTCGGCTCGCGATCGATCCTTTCGGCCATTCGATCGAGGTGATGCGGGTGGTGGATAACGATCCGATGCGCTCTCCGACCGCTCCGGACTCCATACGGCGCAGCCGCTCCGACCCCGAGCCCCCGTCCAGGGTCGAGGTTCCGCTCTTCAAACCGCTCATCGAGCAGGAAGAGATTTCGGCGGCCACCGAGGCCCTGGAGATGGGTTGGCTCGGAATGGGCAGCTACGTGCACGAATTCGAGCAGGCTCTCGTCGAGCTCGTCGGTGCTCCGGAGAAGCACGTCGCCGCCGTGAGCACGGGGCACGCCGCGCTGCATCTCGCCCTCCTCGTCGCCGGGGTAGGCGTCGGCGATGAAGTGATTACGCCCTCCTTCAACAACGTGGCGGATTTCCAGGCGATCCTGGCCGCGGGTGCGGAGCCAGTTTTTTGTGACATCGACGCCGACAGCCTCTGCATCGACCTCGGCAGCGCGGAGAGGCTGGTCACCTCTAGGACCAAGGCCGTCATCGTGATGGATTACCAATGCATGCTCTGCGATCATGACGGTGTCGCTGTTTTGGCGAAAGAACACGGCCTCCGGGTCATCCACGATGCCGCACATTCACTCGGTTCGACTTACAGGGGAAGAAACGTCGGCAGCTTCTCAGACCTGTGCATGTTCAGCTTCGACCCGGTCAAGAGCGTCACCTGCATCGATGGAGGCGCTCTGGTCCTTCGCGAGGAGGAGCTCGTCAGCGTTCGCGAAATGAGGCTCCTGGGGATGGGACAGCCCGCACCGGTCATGTACCAGAACCGCCGGGCGTGGACCTATGACGTCGCTCGACCCGGCTTCCGTTACCACATGGCCAACGTTCATGCCGCCATCGGACTCCAGCAATTGAAGAAGATGCACCGGATCACGGAGTCCCGCCGCGCAGCAGCTCGCTACTACAATGAGAACCTGGCCTCCGTCCGGAAGGTCATCGTGCCCCGGACCGACTTCCGGGATGTGACGCCGTTTCTCTACTACGTCCGGGTTCCGGGGTCGTGTCGCGATGCTCTGCGTACCTACCTTGCCGCACGCGGGATCGAAACAGGAATCCACTGGCAGCCGGCGCACTGGTTCACGCTCTTCAAGGATTGTCGGAAAGACGATCTCTCCGTAACCGATTGCGTCGGGAAAGAGATCGTCTCCCTGCCGCTTCACAGCGGCATTCCGAGATCGAGCCAGGACAAGGTCATCCAGGCCGTCGCAGCTTTTTTCCGAGAACAGGGATGACCCCCCGGGCGCCAGCCAGCGGTCCGCTCGCGAGTCCGGCTCTGAGTCTCCTGGTTTGAGGGCGTTCCATGATCATCATCGATCAAGACCGTGTCATCGTTGATGAGGGCAGCGCGCCGAAGCGGGAGTTCCCGCTCGGCAGTCCCGAGGGCTTCCGCGTTCTGAGCGATCTCTGGTTGCGATCCGGCTGGGAGACGAAGCACGTCTACAGTTTCACATGGCTCGGCCGGCCGATCATCCAGCTTCCCGAAGATCTCATTCGAGTCCAGGAGGTGATTTACAAGATCCAGCCCGACGTGATCGTCGAGACTGGGATCGCGCACGGAGGATCGCTCGTCTTTTACGCTTCCCTCTGCAAGGCGATGGGTCGGGGACGGGTGATCGGTGTGGACATCGATGTCCGGCCATCGAACCGTGCCGCGCTCGCGCGCCACGAGCTTTCCGGCTATTACTCCATTGTGGAGGGAGGCTCCACGGACCCGAAAACGGTCCGCTCCGTTCGATCGCTGGTCCGGGGGGATGAGAAAGTATTCGTCGTGCTCGACTCGAATCACACCAAGCAACACGTCCTGGAGGAGCTCCGCACCTACTCCGATCTTGTCTCCGTGGGCTCGTACATCGTCGCCGCCGACGGAATCATGGAGGCCCTCGCCGGGGCCTCCCGCACGAGCCCCGACTGGGCCTGGAACAACCCGAAGGCGGCGGCAGAAGAGTTCGTGCGGACCTATCCGCATTTTGCCATGGAGGAGCCCGGTTTTCTGTTCAACGAAGGCACCGTGACCCAGAGGATCACTTACTGGCCCTCGGGGTTTCTGCGGCGCATTCGTTGACGGGTATCCCCGTGCGTCCTGCGACCGCTCCAGCGTGAGTCCGGGGGTTCTGCCGCTCGTGAACCACTTGCCCGGCGTGGAGTTTCTGAATTCGCTCAAGAGGACCGCCCATCTGAAGCGGTATCATGTTCCTCTGCCGCCACCCGCCGAATCGTTCAGGTTGGCTCCCGTCTCGACCGAGGCGGGCCGCCTCGATCCCGAAGAAGTGCGCTGTCTGACGGAGTGGCGTAACCGGCACGTTCACGCATTTCTGACAGAGTTCACGGCCGACGAGGAACGCACAGGTCGATGGCTGTCCTCCAGCGTGGGCCCCGATTCCACTCGCATCCTGTTCATGCTGGAAAACTCATCGGGGCGGAAATGCGCCTACGCGGGTATCGCGCACATCGCGTGGGACCAGGCCTACGGAGAGGCCGATGCGATCGTCCGAGGGGAGGCCCTCCCCAGGGGGACGATGGGCATCGCTCTCCGCACCTTGCTCTCCTGGGCCCGCTCCGACCTCGGTCTGCGCGAATTGGGTGTAAGGGTATTGGCGGACAATCCCGCGGTCGATTTCTATCGGAAGTGCGGCTTCCGAGAGGTACGGCGGGAGAGCTTGGCAAGAACGCTTTCCACCGACGGAGTCACTTGGGTGGTCGCCCCTTCCGAGGTCGCGCCGGTGCGATGGCTGATCCACATGCGGCATTCGGAGCTCGGCTGAGCGGGACGAGCTGCACCGGCGACGGCCTCCCCGCTTCGAGTTCTCCCGGGTTCGCCGCCCCGCAGCCCGAGGGACCCCGATCCGATAACACCGCACCATACCTTTGAACGATTCCCTCCATCGTCGCGACCGATCCGCCCTTCCGTCGCGCCAGCCTTAGGAATCGCTGTCCTCGCAGGAGCCCCTGGACAGCCCGGACCATGGCCGGGTTGTTCTTCCTCTGCTTCGCGACAAACACGCGCATTTTCTTTCCCCAGGTGAGACGGCCCTGCCGGCTCAGAAATTCGGCAGCCTGATCGAAGGAATCCCAATCACCCGACAGGAACGATGATCGAAGGCGCTGACTCATGATCCCCTGCCGCTTGCGTTCGAGAATAGCGGCAATGAATCTTGCTTCACTCGCCGGGACACCGGGGAAGCGGGCCAGCCTCTCGGCCGTAATCCTGTACGCCTCAGCGAATTGATCCGCCGAGAGGGTGTCGAAGATCCTTCCTCGCCAGCTGGTCCGCACGGCGCAAGGCGCGAGCGAGACGACGAACGGGAATTGGGCCGCCGCTTTCGCCATGAACAGGGTGTCCACGATGGAGACGCCTTCAAACGGGCCCAACCTTTCGCGCACCTCCAGGGCAAACAGCACGGCCGTCCATATGAATCCCGCATCGACCATGCGGGCGGTCGTCCGGCCTGCTTCGTACAGGCCGTTGCTCCAGGGCCTCGTCGGCTTGACGTAATGGCTTCCCAGCTCGGAGTCGTAAATGACCGTCTGCCCGCAAAAGAAGCCGGCCCGCGGCTCGCGGCGGATGCATTCCAGCGCGTGGCGGTAAAAGTCGGGGAGCAGGAGGTCATCGTCGCAAAGAAAGGAGAAATAGGGCGTGGTAACGGAATCCATCCCAGCCTGGAAGTTCGCAACGGGACCCAGGTTCTCCGAGTGGCAAGAGTATCGGACGCGCGGATCGCGACGCGCGAGATCTGCCACCACCTCGGAGGTCTCATCCCCCGAGGCGTTGTCAACAACAGCGACCTCGAGATGGGGATACGTCTGAGCCAGGACGCTCTCAACGGCCCGGCGGAGAAGGCGCGGTCTGCGAAACGTCGGAATTACCGTGGTGATCTGGGGATCGTCCACTGCGCTCACGATTCCTGTCCACCGGGTGAGCCTGAATAAGGCGCGGGTGTCTGCCTCCGGAAAAGCTCGCAGATGGGCGGTGCGTGGCTCATGGCTCGGGTGAGCCCCACCGGATAAGCCTGGAGGGATTGCATCGGATGGGTGGACCCAGGAACGGGAATTCAGAGGAATTGCCGAGAGACTCTTGCAAAAGGCTGCGAGTCGCGACGCGGGTCCCTCCGCGTTCGCCTCCTTCCGGCCCTTCCAGGGGTCGGAGGTTCAGCGCAGGCGAATTCCAGGGCGAGATTTCCAGAAATTACTCCAGTCCCCTTGCTTCTTTCACGACGACCAGGCGCCGATCAGGTCCTGGATCCCGGAAGACACGTCGATGCATGAAATATCATCGAGCCTCCCCAGTCGGCAAGTCAAGCGGTTTTGCCACTGGCTCGAAGAATCCGCTCGCAGTTGCTCCACCGCGGGGCTTTGCTCAGTGCCGGTTTCTCGTCCGCGATGGTCAACCTTGGCTTTCGCCCGACGGGTCCTCGCGCCTTGCGGCGGGAAACCAGATCGCTCCAGCTCGCGACGTCCTCGGCTTCGGCTCACTCGATACCCAGGTCTCCTCATTCGCGTTCATTTCGTTCCGACTCCAGCTCCGACTACGGTCCGAGTCCCGACATCTCGGAAGAGGAGTCTTCTCATCAAGAACGAAAAGCGCCTGCGGAGGGCGTTTTTCTCCGGATTGAGGTCGCCGCGGTGCCAGGAGAGAACTCGAAGAAATCCTGGTTGTGATTCCAGGAATGGACAACAGACCCACCCATTCGGTAGGCTGGGTGACGGCTAAGCATGAATCGGTCAGTAGGTCCGGCCAGGCGAGGCGCCAGAGGGAAAGAATCGCCTGACCGTCACGCCTGATCACGACCGTCAGACGGATCGTCCATGTCGCGTGATGAGGCAGCCACCCCACCCTTCATCGTCCGCGACCGCTGCCCCGGCTGCGGTGGCTCACGACGAGACGAGCTTTTCGCTTGCGCATTCAACGATCCGCCAATCCGCGACCTCCTCTTGAATTTCTACGCCGATCAAGGCGCCATCGACCTCGACCGCCTCCACGGCGCTCGCTACGTGCTCG
>Ga0066710_100000857_pt1 | contig 20606 bp, 20 predicted proteins | sample GraSoiAngelo_159_FD_79666 | JGI IMG/M metagenome (GOLD analysis project Ga0066710, IMG submission 79666) | Grasslands soil microbial communities from the Angelo Coastal Reserve, California, USA - 14_1009_16_40cm | ecosystem: Environmental > Terrestrial > Soil > Grasslands | place: USA...
GCCAGACGGGCCGCTCCCGCGCCGTGCGCAGATACTCGAGCATCTCGTCCACCATGCGATGGCCGAGCTGGCGCAGCTCCTCCCACCCCGTCGCGCCCTGGGGGTCGAGGCTAATCTCCGGCGAGGACTTCGTAGTGGTCGACGAAGGCCTCGAGCTCGACGAGGAAGTCGCGGTCTTCCGGGTAGTAGTGGGCTTTCTCATAGTCCTCTCCGGCAAAGCGCCGGATCGCGTCGAATGAATCCCACAACGAGATGAACGTGAACTCGGCGCGATCCTGCTTGATGCGCCGCAGGACGTAGACGCCACGATTACCGGGGGTCGCGCGGCACTCGCGAGCGCCCGTGCGCTCGAGATAGTCCGCGTACTCGTCGGCCCGCGCGGCGTCGGTCACGCCATGCCAGATGCGGGCGATCAATTTAGAGCCGATCGAGGTTGGCGACGGTGCGTTCATTGCGAATGTTCCCGGTGTTCAGTGTGGAATTCGGCTCGAACAGCAAGACATGCGTTTCTTCCTCCGCGACCGGCAGATGCTCGACGCCGTGCGGGACGATGACGAACTCGCCCGGCTCGATCACGAGATCGCGGTCTCGCAGCTTCATGCGCAGCCGGCCCTTTACGACGAGAAACAGCTCGTCCTCACGCTCGTGGTGGTGCCAGACGAACTCGCCCGTGAGCTTCGTGAGCTTCACGAGACTGTCGTTGACCTCCCCGACGATCTTGGGACTCCACTGATCCTGAAACCGGCCGAACATCTCGGTGAGATTGACCTTGCGGACGTTCATCAGACGCGCTCCAGTACGGTCTTGGTATCCAGCACGGTCGAGAATTCGCCGTTCAGGTCCGCGAGGGCGACGTCATGCACCAGGTCCGATGCGTAGCGTTTGCCGTTGGGCCCGATGCTGTCGAATGTCGCGGTCGCGTCCGACACGACGTAGGTGGTGAAGCCGAGGTTCCCGGCCATCCGGGCGGTCGTCGAGACGCACATGTTGGTCTGCATCCCGACGACGACGAGCGTCGTCCAACCGCGACGGCGCAGATCCGCTTCGAGGGCGGTGCCGATGAACGCGCTGCTGACCGATTTCTGCACCACCGGCTCTCCCGGAAGGGGCCGCACTTCGTCTTTGATCTCGACGCCGGGTTGTCCGGGCCGCAGCGGCGATTGGGACTCGGTCGACAGGTGCTGCACGTGGATGATCGGGCGGCCCGACTTGCGCCACGCGGCCTGCAATCGCGCGATGTTCCGCTCGAGCTCGGGGTTGTTGCGGTTGTACTGCTTGGCGTAGACGTCCATGCCCTTCTGGACGTCGACGACCAAGAGAACCGCATCCTGAGGGAGCTTCGGACTCATGTAGTCGCCTGGGGCTCGGGACCGACGGGCGGTCGGGCGGATGGGCTGATGGGCTGTGGTGGTTCCGCCGATCCGCCCATCCGCCCATCAGCCCGGCGCAGCTTATACGAGAACTGAATCCAGATCACCGCTCCGAGTATCATCGCCATCGCGATGAACGTACGGCCACCCACAGGTTCGTGCAGCAGGAGCCAGCCGAGCAACACGGCGATCACGGGGTTGACGTAGGCGTACGTGCCGACGATCGTGGCGGACGCATGGCGCAGCGCGTATGAATAGGCGCTGTAGCCGAGCACCGATCCAAAGACCACCAGATAGGCGATCGCGCCGATGCCGCGCGCGCTCAGGTGCCAGGACGGCCATTCGCCGAGCAGCGTGCCGATGAGCGCGACCGCGCCGCCCCCGACGATCATCTGAAACGCCGCGCCCATGTACGGACTGGCCTGCGTGGGATGCCGCTTGGCGTACACGGTGCCCAGCGACCAGGACGCACTCGCCATCGTCAAGGCGATCGGCCCGCGCTTGTCGGCCGCGAGGATTGCGGCGGGCGTCGCGCCCACCAGCAGCAGCGTGCCAAGGAAGCCGAGCAACAGACCGGCGATGATGCGCCAATTCAAATCCGACGATCCGCCGGGGATGACCGCGTCGAACAACGCGGTCCACATGGCGACGGTGACCACGAAGATGCTCGCGATCCCCGAGGCGATGTACTGCTCCGACCAGACGACGAACGCATTACCCCCCGCGAGCAACAGCAGGCCGACGATCGCGAGTGTGCGCCAGTCGTTCTTGCGCGGCAGCGGGTCGCCGAGCGCCCGGGCGATGGCGAGAAGCACGAGACCGCCGGTGAGGAAGCGCAGTCCGGCGAACAGAAATGGCGGCAGCTCCGTGACGCCGATCTTGATCGCGAGATAGGTCGAGCCCCAGAAGACGCAGACGACCAGGTAGGCGATGAGCGCTTTGCCCTTGAGCGCCGCCCCCATCAATCGGGCTCGGTGGGGATGAAGCCCGGCTTTTCGAACAGCGTGGACAGCACGATCGTCGTGCGCGTGTTCATCTGGGGGTTGGGCCCGCGCAAATCGCGCAGGATTTCCTGGACGCCTTCGAGATCGGGCGCCACGACCTTGAGGATGTAGCAGTCGTCACCGGCAATGTGATGGCATTCGAGCACGCCGGGATGCTTTTCCATCTCCCGCATGCGCGGCTCGTCGCCGACGTAATCACTCGAGCCATACCGCACCGCCACGAACGCCGTCACCGGCAACCCGACCTTGCCGCGGTCGAGCTGTACGCGATAGCCGCGGATGTAGCCCGACTCTTCGAGACGCTTGACGCGCTCCATGATGGCGGGCCGGGAGAGACCGACTTCATCGGCGACGGCCTGGTAGCTCGCGCGTCCGTCTTGCGCGAGGATGCGGAGAATGCGTCGGTCGGTCGCGTCGAGCTCAGTCTTGGTGGCCATTTGGGAAGCTCCCCGCTCGATTATCCGACTATCCGTTGCTGGAACGGTCTGTCGTTGAACGCATCATAACTCTAATGAGTTCCTGCCCGACGGAATATCCGGTTTTGACAAACGAATTGTCCTTGGATTAGGACAGTGGCGGGAGTACTATTCCGCCCATGGAGTCGCTGCGCGCCCTGATTCGCGAGCTTCCCTCGGCCCTGCTAGGCTATTCGGGCGGAGTGGATTCGGCGCTTCTCGCGGTCGTGCTGCGGCAGGAGCTGGGCAAGGATCGGATGCTGGCCGCGATCGGCCGCAGCGCCTCGTATCCGGACGCGCAGTGGCGGGTCGCTCGCGATATCGCGGCCCGGTTCGACGTCCCGCTCGTCGAGATCGCGACGCATGAGCTCGAGGACGCGAACTACCTCGCCAACCCGACGAACCGCTGTTTCTACTGCAAGACCGAGCTCTGGCAGCGGCTCGTGCCGCTGGCACGCGAGCGCGGGTTCGCGGTCGTGTGCGATGGTACGAACGCCGACGATCTGCGTGAGCATCGGCCGGGGAAGGCGGCGGGCGTGGCTGCCGGGGTGCGATCACCGCTCGCCGAGGCAGGACTCACCAAGGCCCAGATCCGCGCGGCGTCCCGCGAGCTGGGTCTGCCCACCTGGGACGCTCCCGCGGCGCCGTGCCTCTCCAGCCGCGTGCAGTACGGACTCTCCATCACGCCCTCGCGTTTGAAACAGGTTGAAGCGGGCGAAACGTATTTACGCGAGCTAGGAGTCACCGGTGACTTGCGCGTGCGGCACCTCGGTGACCGCGCGCGGCTGGAAGTCGAGTCGCAGTGGATTCCGTGGATCGAAGCCCGACGCGCCGCCATCACGGCTCATCTCACGACACTGGGATTCGCGCAGGTCGAGGTCGACCCGCGCGGGTACCGCCGGGGGAGCCTGTTAGAGCGTTCGTCGCCCTGAATTTTCCCGCGGGCGTACGCCAGCAGCTCTGGGACGCCCTCGCGGCCCTGCGCCAGCGCCCGGAGCAGCTGCCGGTGAAGTGGGTGCGTCCCGAGAACATTCACCTCAGTCTCAAGTTTCTGGGCGACGTGGAGGAAACGCGGGAGCCGGAGCTCCGCGAGGCCCTGCAGCGCGCCGCGGGGTCGGGCCCCGAGCCCCGTCCCCTGACGCTGCAGATCACCGGATTCGGTGTGTTCCCGGACTATCACCGGCCGCAGGTGCTGTGGGCGGGTGTCACCCCCGACCCCGGACTCGAGCTGTTGCAGCATGGCGTGGAACAGGCGTTCGCTCCCCTCGGCTTTCCGACCGAAGCGCGGGCGTTTCGGCCGCACGTGACGCTGGGCCGCGCGGCTCGCGATGCGCGGCCGCGCGATTTCAAGGGACTCGCGGAGATTCTCGACGGCACGGATTTCGACGCCACGGTCACCGTTGCAGAGATCGACCTGATGCAGAGCATCCTCAAACCTGGTGGGCCGGTGTATCACGTGAAATACCATGGACGGTTGTCTTAAGGGCGTTTTCAAGCTCGGCTGCGCCGTCGTCGTGATCGGCGCGCTCGCGCTCGCATGGTGGTTTCGCGAGCCGATCATGCAGACCGTCACGCACTGGTTCGGTGGCTCGACCGCGCTGCCCCCCGTCGCCGACACCGCCGTCGGCGCTCCGACACCCAAGGCTGTTGCGTCGGGGAAGGCCAAGGTCGGGAACCTGCGGACGGCCACCGGACCCGACTCCGTGGTGCTCACGCCGAACGAGATGGCCTCGCTGATCGGTGCCGGAATCGATTGGAACGTGCGGAAGATGTACGACTCGCTCCGCGTCGAGCTGCAGGAGGACAAGCTCATCCTGCACGCCCGGCTCGACACCCGCGCCTTGCCGCCCGGCACGCTGGGACCGTTCGCCGGCATGTTCGGCGAGCGGGAGCCGTTGCGGATGGCCGGCACGGTCTCGATCGGGAAGCCGGGCACGGCGCTCTACGACATCACCGAGATCAGTTTGCGCGGCTTCGAGATTCCCGGCCCCTTTGTGAAGCAACTCACCAAGCAGATGGCGGGCGCGTCGACGAGCGGGGCGGTGCCGGTCAAAGTCGATCCTGCGGTGACCGACGTGAAAGTGCATTTGACCGGGGTGGTGTTGTACAAGCGCCGAAGGACCGGCACGTGAGTCGTCGCCGCGTGATGATCGTGGATGACGAGAAGGGGATCCGCGAGGCCCTGAAGCAGGTCCTCGAATACGAAGAAATCGAGGTGCAGGCTTGCGCGTCGGGTCACGAAGCCATCCGCGTCTATCCCGATTTCAAGCCGCACCTCGTGTTCCTCGACGTAAAGATGGAAGGGATGGACGGCCTGGAGACGCTGAAGCGCGTCCGGGACCTCGATCCTGAGGCCCAGGTCGTGATGATTTCCGGCCACGGCACGATCCAGACGGCCGTCGAAGCGACGCAGCTCGGCGCCTACGACTTCCTCGAGAAGCCGCTCGACACCGATCGGATCCTGCTGACGCTGCGGAATGCCCTGCAACACGTCGTGCTCGTCACCGAAAACGTGCGGCTGAAGCAGGAAGTCCGCGCGCAGTACGAGATCGTCGGCTCGAGCAAGGCCATCCGCCATGTGATCGGGCTGATCGAGAAGGTGGCGCCGACGCCGGCGCGCGTCCTGATCACCGGCGAGAACGGCACCGGCAAGGAGCTCGTGGCCCGCGCGGTCCACGCGCTCAGCCCGCGGGGCTCCGGTCCCTTCGTCGAGGTCAATTGTGCCGCGATCCCGACGGAGCTGATCGAAAGCGAGCTGTTTGGCCATATGAAGGGCAGCTTTACCGGCGCGTTCGCCGATCGCGCCGGGAAGTTCGAGCTCGCCGACGGCGGCACGCTGTTTCTCGATGAAATCGGTGACATGAGTCTCTCGGCGCAGGCGAAGGTGCTACGCGCGCTGCAGGAAGGCGTCATCTCTCGCGTCGGATCGGGGAAGGCGCTGCCGGTCGACGTGCGTGTCATCGCCGCCACGAACAAAGACCTCAGCGAGGAAATCGAGTATGGCCGGTTTCGCGAAGACCTGCTGCATCGGCTCAACGTCATTCCGATTCACGTGCCGTCGCTGCGCGAACGGCGCGCCGACGTTGCGCAGCTCGTCGCGTACTTCACCGCGGAGCTGACCAAGGGCGGCGGGCTGCCGGCCAAGGAATTCGACGCCGCGGCCGTCGAGCGGCTCACCGCGCACGACTGGCCGGGCAATATTCGCGAGCTGAAGAACGCGGTCGAGCGGCTGCTGATCCTGGCGTCCGGTCCGGCGGTGACGCAGAGCGACGTCGAGCGGCTCGTGGGGAGAGCGGCCGACGCGGGACGGCTAAAAGGGCCGAGCCTGAGCGTCGGCGGTGACGCTGCCTGGTTGCGCGCCGCAACGTTCGAGGAATTCAAGCAGTCAGCGGAGCGCGCCTTCCTGCTCGGCAAGCTGCAGGAGCACGACTGGAACGTCTCGGAGACTGCGCGCACATTGCAGATGCCGCGCAGCAATCTCTACAAGAAGATCGAGCGATACGGATTGGCCCGCGGTGGGGAAGGAGGGGGGGCCGCGTGAAAGAGAAGGAACAAAAAGAGCGCGACTGGGATCGCGAGATGCGCGAAGTGGACAAGCTGCTCGCGAAATTGCCCGAAGCCGATCCGACGCTGGGCCGCGGGGTGCCGACCGTGCCGGTCTCGCGCCCCGCGGTCCCCGGCACGGCGGGAGCCGGCGCATTCCAGCCGGCCGGTCCCGCCCGGGGCGGCGCGTGGCTCACCACATGGATTCGCGTCGGGCTCGGCGTCGCGCTGGGTGTGGGGATGCTCTTTTGGCCCTACGCGCACGGGTGTGGCTGGGCCCTCATCGTCTATCTTCTTGGACCGACCGCGGTGACGGTCGCCGGGGTGTGGAGCGGCCTGACATCGTGGAAGCGTCGGCTCGGCATCGCCCACACATTATCGATCATCCTGATTATCTGGGGTCTAGCGCTGGCGGGTCGACAGCTGCTGCCTCGTGTGTACGGCAAGACACCCGATCCGTTCTTCTGTCCCAAAAAGTGAGATCCATGGCTCATCCGGAATTCAAGAACTTCATCGCCGGCGACTGGGTCGTTCCCTCGACGGGCGAGTACTTCGAGAACCGCAACCCCGCGGACTGGAACGACGTCATCGGCCGCTTCCCGCGCTCGGGGCCGGATGACGTGAAGCGCGCGATCGCGTCGGCCAAGCGCGGCTTCGCGCAATGGTCCAAGACGCCGGCGCCGATTCGCGGGCAGGTGCTGCAACGCGTCGGACAGCTCCTCGTTGAGCGCAAGGACGATATCGCGCGTGCGATGACCCGTGAGATGGGGAAAGTGCTCGCGGAAACGGGCGGGGACGTCCAGGAGGGCATCGATACCGCCCTCTACGCCGCAACGGAGGGCCGCCGCCTGTTCGGTCGCGTCGTGCCGTCGGAGCTGCGCAACAAATGGGCGATGAGCTATCGCCGGCCGATCGGGATCGCGGGGCTGATCACGCCGTTCAACTTCCCGCTCGCCATTCCGACCTGGAAGATGTTTCCGGCGCTGCTGTGCGGAAACGCCGTGATCCTCAAGCCTGCCGAAGACGTCCCGCACACGGCGCATCTGCTGGTCGAGGTGCTGCTCGAAGCGGGGCTGCCGCCCGAGGTCGTCCAGCTGGTGCATGGGCAAGGCTCGGTCGTCGGGCGCGCACTCGTCGAGCACCCCGAAGTGCCGGTGATCTCGTTCACGGGGTCGACGGAAACCGGATCCGTCATTGGCGCCACCTGCGGCCGGATGCACAAGCGTCTCTCGCTCGAAATGGGCGGGAAGAACGCGATGATCGTCATGGGCGATGCCGACCTGGATCTCGCACTGGACGGCGTCCTCTGGGGCGCCTTCGGGACCACGGGGCAACGCTGCACCGCGACGAGCCGGCTGATTCTGCAGGAGAAGATCCACGACAAGTTCGTGCAGCTCCTTACCGATCGCGCCGGCAAGTTGCGCCTCGGTCCCGGGCTCGACCCGAAGACCGAGGTGGGTCCGCTGATCCACGAAGAGGCGCGCCAGAAGGTCGCCGAGTACGTCGGCATCGCGAAGCAGGAGGGCGCCAGCGTCGCCCTCGGGGGACGGATTCCTCAGGGCGACAAGCGTCTGGAGTGTGGCTGGTTCTACGAACCCACCGTGCTCACCGGCGTGAAGCCGGGAATGCGGGTGGAGCAGGAAGAGATCTTCGGACCTGTGCTGGCGGTCATCAAGGCGAAGGACCTGCCGGATGCGATCGGCATCAACAACGGCGTGAAGTACGGGTTGTCGAGCTCCCTGTACACCCGGGACGTCAACGGCGCCTTCCAGGCGATGACCGACCTCGACACCGGCATCACCTACGTGAACGCCCCGACGATCGGCGCCGAAGCGCACCTTCCCTTTGGTGGGGTGAAGCAAACCGGCAACGGCCATCGCGAGGGCGGGTGGGAAGTGTACGACTTCTACTCGGAGACCAAGACCATTTACGTCGATTTCTCCGGGCACCTGCAGCGGGCGCAGATCGATACGGAATAGAGCCCTTGACGGCGCCGGAGCAGCGGGGCTAGACTACCGCTACAACTGAAGACTCGTGGTGATTTGCCGCGTATTGCCGCCACGTTAAACAAAGTGCTAAAAAGCGACACGCCCGCGGCATTATTTGTCCGGGCGATGGTGTTTCAGGGAATCGCTTCCCGCGGCCGCTCACTTGAGCGGTCGTTTGCGTTTCGGGGGTGGACCATGTCCGTCGTCCCTGCCAGTCGAGTCACCGCCCTCTCGGGCGAAGGTGCGTTCGAGGTGTTGGTGGCGGCGCGCCGCCTCGAGGACGCCGGCCGCCACGTGGTCCACCTCGAGATCGGCGAGCCCGATGGGACGACTCCCCCCCCCGTAGTGGAGGCAGCCGTCCGCGCCCTGCACGACGGCCACACCCGTTATGTGAACCCGGCCGGGCTCCCCGCGCTGCGCGATGCGATTGCCGCATCGCTCGCGTGGCGGGGTATACGGGCGGGGGCGGCGGCAGAGAACGTGGTCGTCGTTCCGGGGGCCAAGCCGATGGTGTTTTACGCCCTGCTCGCCGTCCTCGAGGCAGGCGACGAAGTGCTCGTGCCGGACCCGGGCTTTCCGATCTACCCGTCGGTCGTGTTCGCCGGGGCGGTCCCGGTCCGCTACCCTCTCGATGAAGTGGGGGGGCTGGATGCTGAGCGCATCGCCCCCTTGATCGGCTCGCGCACTCGCGCGTTGGTCCTGAATCTCCCCGGGAATCCCACCGGCGGTATCGCCACGACCGATGCTCTGCACGCAATTGCCGAGCTCGCGTTGCGTCACGACCTCGTCGTGGTCTCGGACGAGGTGTACGGCCGGATTCGGTACGATGGGCGTTCGGACAGCATCGCGGCCCTGCCGGGCCTGCTCGAGCGCACCATCATCGTGGACAGCTTCTCGAAGTCCTACAACATGACCGGCTGGCGGCTGGGCTTCGGCGTGCTGCCCGCGGCGCTGGTTGAGCGCGTCACGACCCTGGTGGTCAACGGCACGTCCTGTACGCCGCCGTTCGTGCAGTTGGCGGGACTGGCCGCCCTTACCGGGCCACAGGATTCCGTGACGGCTGCAGTCGCGCGCCTCGAGCGCCGCCGCGATTGGCTGGTCGACGGGCTCAATGGCCTACCAGGGATCCGATGCACGCGGCCAACCGGGGCGTTCTACGCGTTCCCGGACGTGCGGCAGGTCGAGGAGCGGGCGGGGCTCTCGACCGACCAGCTCGCCGCGCTCCTCCTCGAAACTCACGGCGTGGCCGTCCTGCCCGGCACCGGCTTCGGGCCAGGTGGCGCCGGCCACCTGCGCCTGTCGTTCGCGGTGTCGCCGGCCGATCTCGATCTCGCCCTCGAGCGACTGCGCGAATGCGTCAGCGACCTCGCGGTCGCCTCTCTGACTGATGGAGGCATCCATGTCGGTCCGTAAAGTGACCGTTGCGACCCTCGCGGGATTGAAGGCGCGCAACGAGAAAGCCGTCTTTGTCACCGCCTACGATTATCCCACAGCGACGTTCGCCGACCGCGCGGGCGTCGACATGATTCTCGTGGGTGATTCCGCGGCGATGACGATGCTCGGGCTCCCGAGCACGCTCCAGATCGGACTGGACGAAATGCTGGTGTTCATTCGGGCGGTGACGCGCGCGGCGAAACAGGCGTTCGTGATCGGAGATCTGCCGTTCCTGTCCTATCAGCCGTCCGACGAGACCGCGATTCGGAGCGCCGGGGCGTTCGTGGCCGCCGGGTGCGACGCGGTGAAATGCGAGGGCGGCGCGCGGGTCGCGCAACGAGTGCGCGCGATGGTCGATGCCGGCATCGCAGTCATGGGGCACCTCGGCCTTACGCCACAAAACCTCGGGCAGCTCGGGGGCTATCGAGTCCAAGGAAAATCGCTGGCAGCGGCGGAGCGGCTGCTGCGCGATGCCGAGGAATTGGAGCAGGGGGGTGTGTTCGCGATTCTGCTCGAGGCCGTACCTGCTGAGACGGCGGCGTTTGTGCGGGAGCGCCTCGGCGTCCTCGTCTACGGGATCGGCGCCGGGCCACACGTGGACGGGCAGCTCGTCATTTCCCACGACATGCTCGGCAACTTCGTGGGGGACATCTCCCCCCGGTTCGTGAAGCGATATGCCGAAGTAGGAACGAATGTCGAGCGCGCGTTTCGCGAGTATGCGAGCGACGTGCGAGCGGGTGTCTTTCCGGGTCCCGAGCATTGCTATCCGATCGATCCTGCCGATGAGGCGCTGATTCGCGCGGCTCGGCAGACCCGTAAAGCTCGACCGGCGGCACGATCGGTCCCGGCAGTGGAGGCCCGGCCATGACGACCAGCGTTGCGGCACCTGCCGTACGCCCAAGGCCGCAGGTATGCCGTGCCTGTGGAGCATTGCACGAGCCGGCCCCGATCGCGGTGTGCGAGCAGTGCCTCGGCCCGCTCGATCCCGTCTTCGATGCCGCACGTGTGACTCCCACGCGTGACGCGATCGCGGCGCGCCGGTGGTCGCTCTGGCGCTACCGCGAGTGGCTGCCGTTCGACGGTGAGCCCCTGCTCTCGCTCGATACCGGCGGCACGCCGCTCGTCGAGGCGCCGCGACTCGCCGCGCTACTCGGCGTCGCGCACGTCTGGGTCAAGAACGACGCGGTCTCACATCCGTCGCTGTCCTTCAAGGATCGCGTCGTCGCGACGGCGATCAATGCTGCCGCCGCGTTCGGGCTCGACACGATCGGCTGCGCCTCCACCGGCAATCTGGCGAACGCCGTCGCGGCGCAGGCGGCACGCGCCGGTCTTAAAGCCTGGATCTTCATTCCGGAAGACCTCGAGACTGCCAAGATCGTCGGGACCGCGGTGTATGGTGCGCGGCTGGTCCGCGTGCGCGGTCACTATGACGATGTCAACCGTCTGTGCGCGCAGGTGGCTGATCTGTTCGGCTGGGGCATCGTCAACGTCAACCTGCGCGGCTATTACGGCGAAGGGTCGAAGACGATGGCGTTCGAGATCGCCGAGCAGCTGGGTTGGCGCCTCCCCACGGCGGTCGTCGCGCCGATGGCCGGCGGCTCGCTCGTGACGAAGCTGCGCAAAGGGTTCCGGGAATTCAGCGCTGCCGGTCTCGTGAGCGGCGGCGCGCCGCGGATCTTCGGCGCCCAGGCCGCGGGCTGCGCGCCGATCGTGCAGCTGGTGCGCGACAACGCCGACACCATCACGCCCGTGGTCCCGCAGACGATCGCGCGATCGATCGCGATCGGGAATCCCGCCGATGGCTTGTTCGCCAAGCGTGCGATTCTGGAATCAGGGGGCTGGGCCGCCGCGGTGTCGGATGCGGAGCTCGTCGCGGCGATCCGGCTGCTGGCGGAGGAGGCGGGAATCTTCACCGAAACGGCCGGCGGCGTCACGGTCGGCGCGGCGCTGGCGCTGGCGGCCGAAGGCCGGTTCTCTGCCGATGACGAAGTCGTGTTGTGCATCACGGGGAACGGCCTAAAGACGATCGACGCCGTTGCCCCGGTCCTGCCGGCGGCACCGCTCATCGCGCCACGCGTTGCCGAGGTGCGCGCGTTGGTGAAGGGCGCCGAATCATGACCGCGCGGGTTCGCGTGCCGGCGAGCTCCAGCAATCTCGGCGCCGGCTTTGATTGTATTGGCATCGCGGTCGACCGCTGGCTCGTCGCGTCGGTCACGCTGGGGGGAACTGGGATCTCGATCCGTCGCCGCGGCACGTTGAGCGCCGTCCGCGTCCGGGCGGACCAGGATCTCTTCACCCGCGGCTTCCGCGCCGCGTGCGCCGCGGGTGGTGCATCGCCCGCGGGGACGGGGGCGACGATCGAGGCCGCCTCGGACATTCCGGTCGGTTGTGGTCTCGGCTCATCAGCGGCGGCGATCGTGGCGGGCGCATTGCTGGCAGACGCGGCGCTCGATCTGGGTCTGTCGCGCGCCAAAATCCTCGAAATCGCTACGACGATCGAAGGTCATCCCGATAACGTGGCGCCGGCAATTCACGGTGGCGCGGTGTTGAGCGTCCACACGCCGGCCGGATTGGTCTCTTCGTCGCTGCGTGTCTCGCCCGCGATCGAGCTGCTGATTGCGGTGCCGCCATTTCCGAATGACACGAAAGCCGCGCGCGCCGCGCTGCCACACATGTTGCCCCATAGCGATGCGGTCGTTGCGGCCAGCCGGGCCGCGGCGCTGGTGCAGGGTCTGGCGACCGGCGATGGCGCACTCCTGGGCGCCGCGCTCGATGATGTCCTGCACGTGCCGTTTCGGCGTGCGCGCATTCCCGGTTACGATGCAGTTGTCGCTGCTGCGCAAAAAGCCGGCGCGTTCGGGGCAACCTTGTCGGGCGCCGGATCCGCGATCCTTGCGATTACGACGCGGGAGCGGTCCGCAGCGGTCGGTGCGGCAATGCTAGCGGCGTGGAGAGCGGCAGGAGTAGTAGCCGAGCTGATCCGGAGCTCTCATCCCGTTCCGGGTGCCAACGTCAGTCGTGTGTCCCAGATCCCCGTCTCAACGGAGCCTTTATGAGTGCCACCCTACAGCTGCCCGCCGTGCTTGCAAAACTCGCCGACGGCCAGCGTTCTCTCGAAGTTCAAGGATCGACCTTGGGCGATGTCGTCGCCGACGTCGCCGCCCGATTCCCCGGGTTGGCGCCGCGGCTGCGCGATGCCGCCGGCCAGCCGTATCCCTTCGTCACGTTCTACGTGAACGACGACGACGCCAGGCTGCAGGGCGGATTTGCCGCGAGCGTGCGCGATGGCGACGAGATCATCGTCGTCCCAGCCATCGCAGGAGGTTGACCGATGACGACTCTCGCCCAGGCCGAGCTGGTGCGTTACAGCCGGCACCTCATTCTTCCCGACGTCGGGGTTCCTGGTCAGGAAAAGTTGAAAGCCGCGCGCGTGCTCCTCATCGGGGCGGGCGGGCTCGGATCACCCGCGGCGCTCTACCTGGCTGCGGCCGGTGTCGGCACACTCGGCATCGTGGATTTCGACAACGTCGACGTCACGAACCTGCAGCGGCAGATCCTGCACGGCACCAAGGACGTCGGCCGCCCCAAGCTGCAGTCGGCGCGGGAACGGATTGCCGATGTGAACCCGCACGTCCGGCTCGAAACCTACGAGACGGCTCTCACATCGAAGAATGCGCTCGACATCTTCAGCGGCTACGACATCGTCGTCGACGGCACCGACAACTTCGCGACGCGCTATCTCGTCAATGACGCCTGCGTCTTGCAGGGAAAACCCAACGTGTACGGCAGCATCTTCCGATTCGAAGGCCAGGCATCGGTCTTCGCATTGCCCGACGGTCCCTGCTATCGCTGTCTCTTCCCGGAACCGCCGCCGCCGGGACTCGTGCCGAGCTGCGCGGAGGGCGGTGTGCTGGGTGTACTGCCGGGTTTGGTGGGGACGATTCAGGCGACGGAGGCGATCAAGCTGATCGTCGGGGTCGGCGAGCCCCTCGCCGGCCGGCTGCTGCTCATCGACACGCTCGGGATGCAGTTCCGCACGGTCAACGTTCGGAAGGACCCGACGTGCCCTGCGTGCGGGACCCACGAGATCCAGGCGCTCATCGATTACGAGCAATTCTGTGGCGTACGCACCGCCGAAGCGGAGCCACGCGCTCTCGGTGGGTTCGTCGAGGTCACGCCGCGCGAGCTCCAAGGCCGGCTGTCGCGCGGCGAGGAGTTGCAGTTGATCGACGTGCGCGAGCAATTCGAGTGGGACATCGCGCGGATTCCTGGCGCGCGGCTCGTGCCGCTGGCGACGTTGCCCGAAGTGGCGGAGACACTCGACCACGGCCGCGAGATCGTGGTCTACTGTAAGGGCGGGAGTCGCAGTCGAGCGGCCGCCTCACACCTCGTCGACGCGGGATTCGCGCGCGTGGCGAATCTCTCGGGCGGGATTTTGCGGTGGCAGGCGGAGGTGGATCCGACACTGCCCCGGTATTAGGGCAACGGCGAGATGGCTCCCTCGGTGTCGACCGAGAATCTGCCGGTCGTGTACCCCTCGACCGCAGCGTGCTTCAGCCATTCTTTGGAAATGTGATGCAGCACGCGCCGCTGACCCTCCCAGACCATGTAGTGTCCCGCGCAATCGACTCTGAATAGCAGCTTGTGGTTGTGCGGGATCGCGTCGTAGAGGTTGAAATCCGAGTCGGGGAATTTGGGAAACTGTTTCACCACCAAGTCCAGCTTGCCGACGATGATGAGCACCGGAACCGAGAGCCGCGCTGCGGTCGCGGAGTTCCAGCCCCAGAGAAATGGCGACCTGACCCGCATCACGCCTTCAGGCGGACCCCACGTGCGTCCGATCGCGTCGTTGTCCATGATCGCGTTCCAGACGACGTCTTGAATTCGATCTTCTGCTTGGCCCTCGCACTTGATCTCGGGATTCCAGCCATTGGCGCCATCGAAGAAAGCTGGTCGGGTCCGCAACGTCATCGGCGTTCCGGCCTGCGGGAGGGCGACTGGCGGATCGAAACCGTCCGGGCCGGTCCCGGCGCGTCCCTCGGGGTTGTAGATCGGTGCATACAGCAAGAGGCTTTCGACCTTGTCCGGATGCTGGACCGCGTAGGGGCCCACGCGGAAGGCCCCCTGTGACCAGCTGACGAGGGCCACCTTGTCCACTCCGCGAAGCGCCCTGATGTAGTCCACAACCGCGTCGAGCTCGTCCCAATCACTTCGCGAATTGATGAGCTGGAACGGGTACGAAGCGGGGCACGTGGCGGACAGAGGATTTGGAATCAGAATGCTCTGTTGACTCGTGGGAACATTGCACGGGTCATCCATCTGGGGACGCGACGACAGGCCTGACCCCTGGAAATCGAGCATGAATACGTCAAAGCCACCCGACTGCGCCAGCCAGAGAGCCCAGTCATAGCCGTGGCTGCTGAGGTCAGACCCCGGAAGCACGGGAACGCTGGCTCCGTGAATCATCAGGACCACGTTGCGCGCGTCCCTATTGCTGGGGAAACGCTCCCGGACGAACAAATAGGCCAATTCACCGCTGTTCGCCGGGACCGTCGAAATGTAGGGAACCTGATGATCGATCGTCACGACCTGGCCGGCGTTGTCGTCCGCGGCGAAGTTGGGAGCCCCAACCCTCGCGGGATCTGAACGGTCGCCGCATCCGGCGATGCTCAGGAAGCCGATCGTGAGAACTGGTACCGGGGGAATGCGCCTAAAACCTCCTCGTGCAGCGGTTGCCGTCATGGCACGTTGCGCACCCGCGTGCGCGTGCTTACGAAGAGATCGAGGTCAACGGCCGGCGGCGTCGCCACGTTGCGCGCGAAAAACAGCATCTCCGTTTGTCCGTGCGCGTAGATGAGGGGATGGCGCTCGTCAGCCGCAGTATTGATCGGCGCGCCCAGATTGATGGGCGCCGTCCACGAACTGGCAACGTCCGCGCGCGTCGCGACCCAAATGTCGTCCGAGCTCGAGCCAGTCCGGTTCGAGAAGAAATAGATCGTTCGCCCGTCGTGCGAGATAGAAGGCCGCTGCTCGCTCGCCGCGCTGTTGAGCTCGGTTACTGGGACGGCGTCGCCCCAGGATCCGTCAGCGGCCTGGGTGCTGACGTAGATGTCTCCGCCGGTGTTCACCGGCGCAGGATTGTGGTTGAAATAGAGCTGCGCGCCGCCGCCCTCGTCGTTTTCGAAGTAGCTGGGTCCGCCTTCGAAGCCGGTCGTGTTTATCCCCGCACCGAGATTGATGGGCTCCTGCCAGGCGAGGTCATCATGCACGTCGTCGCGGTACGAAGCCCAGATATCACTGGACCCCGCTGCCCCCTGTTGACGACCCGAGGCGAAGAAGAGCCAGTGTTCGTCGCGGGACAGCGCCGGGGCGAAGTCGTTTACCGAACTGTTGACGGTGGGCCCCAGACTCACGGCCGTTCCCCACGGACAGCTATCGTCAGCGCAGGCTCGCCGAGACACCCACATGTTCTGGTCGAAAACTCCGTCGTCAGGACGTTCCGGACGGGTGGAGGCAAAGAACAGAGTGAGCCCGTCCTTGGAGAGCGCCGCCTGCTGATCGTTGTAAGGGGACGTGTTGATCGTCGGCCCGAGGTTCACCGGCTCAGACCAATCGGAGAAGCCTGCGGCGTCGATCTCGAGCTTCGCCGCGAGTGCGGTTGGCGAGGGCAGCGAATCCGGGGCGCAGGCGGTCAGCAAGACACTTGTGACGAGTGCGAATTCCTTAGCGATGGACGGTGGCCTGGGAAACATGATCGATCCCTCCGCTGGAGCGGTGCTTGGGGTGTTTATGCGGGCGCCTTTACAGAGGGCCCCCTCGTAGAGGCGGCACTGATACTGTGACTGGCCGGGCTGTGTCGCAGGGCTAACTTAGGAGCAGGCGGTTATGAACCGGTGAGAAACCGGTCAAACGAGCGGACGATGTTGTTCCTCAAGACGTTCGGTGGGCTGTCAGTCGAGATCGACGGTGCCCCCGGCACCGGAGCAGGGCAGCGACGGAAGACGCTCGCCGTGCTCGCGCTCGTCGCTGCGGCCGGCCGCCACGGCATCAGTCGCGACAAGGTCATCGCCTACCTCTGGCCCGAGAGCGATACCGAGCATGCACGCAACGTGCTGAAGCAGGCGTGCTACACGCTGCGTCGCGACCTGCACGCCCCCGAACTCTTCCTCGGCGCGGTCGAGCTGCGACTGAACTCGGACGTCATTGCGAGCGACATCGGCGCGCTGGATGACGCGCTCGCCGGCGGCGATTCGGCAGGCGCCGTGTCGATCTACACCGGACCATTTCTCGACGGGTTCTATCTGACCGGCGCCGCGGAATTCGAACGTTGGGTGGAAACGACGCGCAGCGCGCTCAAGGCACGCGTCGCCGACGCGCTCGAGGGCCTGGCACAGCACGCCGCGGCGAACGGCGACTCAATTGCAGCCGTGAAGCTGTGGCGGCGGCTCGTGTCTCTCGATCCGCTCGCGGCCCGGGCCGCGCTAGGGTTGCTGCGCGCCCTCATCGCGGCCGGCGAGCGCTCGGCCGCGCTCGAGTTCGGTCGAGTGCATGAGAACCTCGTGCGACAGGAGCTGGACGCCGCGCCTGATCCAAGTGTCAGCCAACTCCTCGACTCGCTGCGCGGGCGCAGGGAGCTCGGGGAGGCGAGGGCGCCCATCGCGGTCCAGGCGACGGATCTCACCACCCCGCCGGCTACCCCGACCCCGCGACGACTCGGGCGGCAACTCGCTCTTGCTGGTGCAGTGCTGATCGTACTGGCGAGCCTGGTCGTTGCCGTTTCCCGCCCGCCGAGAGACCCAGTGAGCCTCGATGAAATGCGCCGGCTGACGCCCCCGAACTCCTGGGCGTTCGCGCGGCTCGCGTCGCCGGGGACGACGTCGCTGCCCGCGCTCAAGGCGTTCCTCAAGGGCGAAGATTATCTGCGACGATACTGGCTCGACTCAGCGATCGTGAGTTATCGTCGCGCGATTGCGCTCGACTCGACGTATGCCGTCGCGCTCCGCCACCTGGGCGTGGCGGCATCGTGGAATTTCCAAGCAGTGGCTGGGCAGCCATTCGCGCGGGCCGATCGCTTCAACAGAGGCCTGAGCCCGCGCGACAGCCTCATGATCGCTTACAGCGCGCCGTCGCCCGGCCTGTCCGAGCACGCGTTTTACGGTCAGGTCTACGCGCAAGAGGCCACGCTGCTCGAGATGATTCGACGATACCCCGAGGACCCCGAGCTCTGGCATGAGATCGGTGAAGTCCAATTCCACACCGGGTTCGTGTGGCCGGAAGGCAAGTGGAATCGCGCGCGCAACTCGTTTGATGGATCGATCGTCCGCGATTCCGGTTATGCGATCGCGTACGTTCATCCGGTCGAAATCTCCCTGAATGACAACGATCCGCGTGCGGCCCTTCGCTATGTGCAGGGCTATCTCGCGATTCCCTCCGTCAATCGGGATGGTGCAGGGATGCGATTGCTCGGTTTGGCGCTCACGGGCAAGCGGCGGCCGCACGCGTTCGACCGGGAGCTCGACGTGGCGTCCCTCGCTACACTGCGTCGTCTGGCGTTCGCGATCCGGTTGTGGCCGGACCCGGACGAGACGCAGATCGCCGTGACCCGACGACTTCTGGAGAGAGCCCGCCTGGCCGTCCCGAGCGAGCCGGTTGACACGGAGTATGGACTCCGCCAGTACCGATCGTTGCTCGCCCAGGCGCTCATCCATCGCGGCCATCTCCGTGACGCACGCCGCATCGTGGAAAATCGTTTCCAGATGCCGGAGTTCATGACACTCGCAGACCTCGGCGTGATTCCGTCGGACAGTGTCGAGGCCGTGCTCGACGAGTGGTTCGAGAATCCGGAGCAGCCCGGGGTCCATTTGCTGTTTCCATGGTTGATGGAGGGCAGGTGCTATCGAACGATGGACGCGGCGCTGTGGTGGGCTGCGCGACGCGACATTCGGAAGCTGCAACGCCTCGTGCAGCGAGAGGAATCGGCCGCTCGCACGATCGACGTCCTGCGCTCACCTCCGCATGCGCGTGCGGTTCCTCGGTTCGTGCGCGCCGCCCTGGCCCTGTCTCGAGGGGATACGACGGCGGCGTTGCAACGTATCCCTCCCGACTCCTCGTGTGCCGGTGCGCCGCAGCGCCGCGATTTGGAGTTTCGTTTGCTCCTTGCCACAGGCCGCGACAGCGCGGCGGTGTGGGTTTGGGATCGCATCTACAGTCGCCGCGTGCCGCTGATGCTCGAGCGCGCACGACTGGCCGACCGGCTCGGCGACACCTCCACGGCCATTCATTACTACGAGTTTGTCGTACAAGCGTGGCTGCACGCCGACCGGGAGCTGCAACCGATGGTCGCCGAGGCGCGAGGAGCGCTGCGGCGCCTCGGCGATACACAGTGATCGCGTCGAAACGCGCCCACCCGCGACGAAATGGTGATGCCTGTCACCCCGTCACACGCCACTCTGTGGTGTGGCGTACGAGTCGGTCTTGGTGGTGCTCGCAACGAGTGGCGCGACGCTCGAACGTGACGCGCTCGACGCGCTGCCGGAGACGACCGTCACATGGTGTCGCGTCGAACGGGAGGGTCGGGTAGCCTGTCTCGCTGCCAGGGTGCGTCATCCGGACCCAGTTTCTGAATTCCGAGTCAGAGTCCGGCAATGGAGTGGGCCCCGAGGATGGGCTGTTACTGTTGCGCCGTGCGGGCCGGCTCGCTAAGATAAGTCACATGCATGACTTGGGAGCCCCGGGCACCGGACATGGCGCTGAACCGCCGCGGCTCCCGCCGCCCCTCTCAAAGCGCCGCTCCGTATTGGCCCGCTGGTTCGACAGCTGGATGCGCTCGCTGGGCATGGCGCTCGTGTTGTTCTTGATCATCCGCACCTTCCTCCTCGAAGCATTTCAAATCCCCTCCGGCAGCATGGAACGCACGCTTCTGGCGGGGGATTTTTTGTTCGTGAATAAAGCCGTCTATGGCGCACAGATTCCCGGCACGAACGCACGCCTGCCCGGCTTCAACACGCCGCATCGCGGTGACGTGATCGTGTTCGCGTATCCGAAGGACCCGACGCTGAGCTACGTGAAGCGCGTGATCGGCGCCCCGGGCGACATCGTCGAAATGCGGCAGGGCCAGGTTTACGTGAACGGCCGCGTGCTGGAAGAGCCGTACGTGCAGCGCAAGGATCCGCTGCACGACGGATTCGATCCGGAGTTCAACTGGCAGCGCGAGTATCTGGTGCGGCGCAGCGATGAACAGCGGCGCCGCTATCACCCCACGCGCGATACGTGGGGTCCGTTGCGCATCCCCGAGGACAAGTACTTCGTGCTCGGGGACAATCGCGACAACTCGGCCGACTCGCGCTACTGGGGTTTTGTGGACGCGAGCGCGGTCAAGGGTCGCCCGCTCGTCGTCTACTTCAGTTACAACCGGGAAACGAGCGACGCGCTTCCCTGGCTGACCGACATTCGCTGGAGCCGGCTCGGTTCGCTGATTCATTAGAGTGGTAGCTTCCCCAAGAGGAGTGACCACCGCATGCAATTGAATACGGCGAAGCGCGCATCATTTGATGAGGGATCTCTGGATCAGTATTTGCGGGAAATCAGTCAGTATCCGCTGATCACGCGAGAAGAAGAGGTCACCCTCGCGCAGCGAATCAAGCAACAGGATCCCGAGGCGCTCGACAAGCTCGTGCGCTCCAACCTGCGCTTCGTCGTCTCGGTCGCCAAGAAATATCAGAACCAGGGCGTCTCGTTGTCCGACCTGATCAACGAGGGCAACCTCGGCCTGATCCGCGCGGCGCACAAATTCGACGAGACCAAAGGCATCAA
>Ga0066710_100000858_pt1 | contig 20606 bp, 18 predicted proteins | sample GraSoiAngelo_159_FD_79666 | JGI IMG/M metagenome (GOLD analysis project Ga0066710, IMG submission 79666) | Grasslands soil microbial communities from the Angelo Coastal Reserve, California, USA - 14_1009_16_40cm | ecosystem: Environmental > Terrestrial > Soil > Grasslands | place: USA...
CATCACGAACTTGGTCCTCGCGCGGCGGATCCCCACATTCAAGCAGCGGGAACGACTCCAGATCGGCGCGCCGTCGACCCGTACATATTCGGCCACGTACCGCCCGCAGAGGTCGCGCGTGGCGCGCGCGCTCGCGGGATCGCTGCCGTAGTCGATCACGGCGATCCGGACGAGGTCGGCGGCATACGTCTGTTCGCGGATGCTGCGCAGCGCGTTGACGAGTCGGTGATCGGTGCGGTTGCGGACGCCGATCAGCACGCTGATGTCGTCGGGCTTCGAGTCGCGGCCCAGCACGGCGCTCGCGAGCCAGAACCGCGCGAGCCGGGGCAGTCCGAGCCGGCGCAGCAAGCGCATCGCGCGCACAGAATGGCCTAGCCGCGCGTGCGCCTCGGAGAGGAGCTCGATGATCATTCGCGAGCGGCGGCGTGCCCCGGAGCGAGTTCCCGGATCACCGCTCCGTCGACGTCGCCGGCTGCAGCATCCAGCCACGCACAGATTGTCGGATGGAAGTCCATGATCGAGACCGGCTCGCGACGGCGGGCCGCGGCAATTCCGGATCCGGTGCAGATAAACATGCCGGTGGGAACGTGCTCGCCGGTCCGTCCGTAGCGGTTCTCTCCCTCGACGGTGCCGATCTCCGGCGACGTCGCGCGGACGGACGCTCCGCGGCCGCCGGAGATCGCAGCCGTGCCTGTGGTCTTCTCGCTCCATTCCACGAGCAGGTCGGGTAGCGCGTTTCGGCGCGGCCCGCGATAGAGCGCGTCGGTCCTTTGCACACGAGCGACGAGCGGCCCCCCGGTCCGCTCGTCGATGATCGTGCGGAGCGCCGTCTCGAGCGTTTCGCAGAACGCCTCGGCGTCCGCACCGGGCCGCAGCACGCCGCGCGGTTCGCGGCCGAGGAGATTGAGGCGGATCCCGCCGACCGGCGACCCGTTCGGAATCGCAAAGCACCGGCTCGTGGACGGATCGATGCCGAGCCCGTCGATCGCGCCGCCATTGCGGGGCGCGAGGGCATTCACGGCCCGCCTCACGGCGGGGGGCAGCAGCGTCCACGCCGGACGCGCGGCCTCCAGCGCGCGGTCGCGGAGGTTCTGCGGGCGGGTGGGCGGCCGCGCGGTAACACCGAGCCGGGAAAGGATCTCGGCGAGCAGGAACGGAGCACCGCGGTACGGTCCCATCCCGTGCGCGCATATCACGAGGATTCGCGCACCGTCGCCGGCCGCTGCGGCGATCGCGGCCACCGCCCGGTCGATCCTGCGATACACGCGCTCGAGCGGATCGCCGACCGCACGCGCGACCTCGGGGTCGTGCGCGGGATGGGTCGCGTCGTGCAGATGCCAGCACTGATGGCCCGCGCAGTGCGCTTCCGTGAAGACCTGGACGAACAGATCCCACGACTCCCGCGCGAGGAAGTCCAGCGTGAGTTCGACCTTCTTGTCGATCGCCGTCTCGAGCGCCGCCACGAACTGGTCGAGGGCGCCGGCCGTCGCGCGAACCCCGTCGCAGTTCGGGGGCAGCGGATACTCGCCGACGAGCGCGCGCACGCGGCGCTCCGCATCCCCGGTCGACGCGTGGAAGCCGGAACACGGAGTCGTGACCGCCCCACTCCACGATCTGCACACCGTTCAGTCCGCGATCGACTCGCGAGAGCGGCACGTCGAGCACGGCCACGCGGCGGCCCGCGTCCGAGGCCGCCTTCCAGAGGGGGTTCCACCGACACCGCCGGCCTCCTGCAACGGCGAGAAGAATTCGTAGCTGCCCGACCGGAGCTGATCCATGCGGTAGAACCCGTGGCGCGCTGGATTCACGCCCGTGTATAGAGTCGGCCAGGTGCTAACAATACATGAGTGGATCGAGACTCTCCGTCTCCGCCGTCAGGCAGGGCTAGGCCGGCCTTGCATCCTCATGGCCCAGAGCCATCGGATGGGCGATGCAATCCGGAATCTCCCGACACCCGACGTCTGCATCATCGGTTCGGGACCGGCAGGGCTGAGCGCAGCCCACGCGCTCGCTGCCGCGCGTCGAAGCATCGTGGTGCTCGAGAGCGGTAGCACCGACCTCTCGAGCCGAGCTCAGGAGCTCAACGACGGCGATCACCACGGCCTACTCTACAACGGCCTCGTTGCGACCCGCCATCGCCAGGTCGGCGGCGCCGCGAACATCTGGGACGTACCGGTCGGCGGCGGCGAACGCGGAGCGAAGTTCGTACCGCTCAGCGCTGACGACATGGCGGAGTGGCCGGTCCGCTTCGACGACCTGCGCGAGCACTATCTCGCGGCCCAGGCGCTCTGCGGGCTGGGGCCGTTCGAGTACGACGCCGACCCCTGGGCGACCCCGGTGCGCAGGCCATTTCGACTGGGCGGGACGGGCCTCGCGAGCGGCGTGTATCAGTTCGGCACCGCGCGGCGGTTCCGCGCGCTCGCGGATGAGGTGCGCGACACCCGTCGCGTGATCCTCGCCGAGTCGAGCACGGCGATCGGACTCGTCGTCGAAGGCGGCTCGCTGCGCGCGATCCGCGCAGTCGCCAGCGGCGGAGAGCGGGTCGAGGTGAGGCCGCGCGCCGCGATTCTGGCCTGCGGTGCGGTCGAGAACGCACGCCTCCTGCTACTTGCGGATCTCGAACGGAGGGCGGGTCTCTCGTGGCTGGGCCGCGGTTTCATGGAGCACGCGCGCGACTTCTCGCTCCTGCTCGTGCCCGAGTCGCCCGAAGTCTTCGCGGCTGCGTCGTTCTACGACCGGCACCTGGGCGCCGACGGCTCCGTGATCGGCGGCCGACTGTCGCCCTCCGACGACGCCCGGCGCAGCTTCGCACTCCCGAACGCCGCCATGACGCTGATCCCGCGCGCGCGGGACGCCCGAGGCCGTCGCGGGATGCTGCGCGGCGCGGTGGATGCGCTGCGGTCGCTCGCGCGCGCACCGGAACCCGATCGCTATGGGTGGTCGCGCGTGCGCTCGCCCGCGGACGCGTTCGATGCGTTCCGCGTCGTGCTGAATCTCGAGCAGCGACCGGACCGGTCGAACAGGGTCGAGCTGTCGAAGCGGCGCGACCGCTTCGGCAATCCGCTGCCGCACTTGTTCCTCGCCTGGAGCGAGCGGGAGCAGGCCCAGCTCGATCGCCTGCGCGAGCTGCTCGCGGAATGGTTCCGCACCGCGGGGCTCGGACGCCTGGAATACGCGCAGGGCCAGACTCCGGACCTGAACGCGCATCACCACGCCGGCACAACGCGAATGGGAACGAGCGCGAGGGATGGAGTCGTCGATGCCGACGGCCGGGTCTTCGGGTTGGACAATCTCTTCGTCGCGGGCGCCTCGGTGTTTCCGGCCGCAGGCTATGCGAATCCCACGCTGACCGTCGTGGCGCTCGCGCTGCGCGTCGCGCGCGCCGTCGACCGGGATCTCGGTTAGGCGGGGTGCGAACGCGGCAGCAGGCGCACGACGATCTCCCGGTTGCCGCGCGGGCCCGCGACGCGGCTGTCGCAGCGCGCGAGCTCGTGGAAGCCGTGGCGCTCCGCCTCGCGCACGACCTCGTCCGCGGCCTGCGCGCGCAGCGCGTCGTCGCGCACGACGCCGCCCTTGCCGACGTTCTCCGGTCCGACCTCGAACTGCGGCTTCACGAGCAGGAGCCACTCCGCATCGGGCGCACAGCGTGCGAGCGCCGGGAGAACGAGGCGCAGCGAGATGAACGACACGTCCGCGGTCACGAGCGAGACCGGCTCCGGCAGCGCGTCGGGCTCGAGATGGCGCGCGTTAGTGCGGTCGCGCACGTGCACGCGCGGGTCGATGCGCAGCCGGGTGTCGAGCTGGCCGTAGCCGACGTCCACGGCCACCACCGAGCGCGCGCCGCGCTGGAGCAGGCAGTCGGTGAAGCCGCCCGTCGACGCGCCGACGTCGAGACACGCGCGGCCGGTCACTTCCACACCGAGGTCGTCGAGTGCGCCGGCGAGCTTCTCGCCGCCGCGCGACGCATAGCGCTTCACCTCGCCGCGCACGCGCACCTGCGCGTTGTCGCGCACGCGCGTGCCCGGCTTGTCCTCAGGCGTGTCGTCGACGAGCACCTGGCCGGCGCGGATCAGCGCCTGCGCGCGCGTGCGCGAATCGGCCAGCCCGTCGCGAACCATCCGCTCGTCGAGCCGCAGTCCTCGTCGGGCCGTCAAAGCTTCCGCTGCACCGCGTAGCGCAGCAGCGCGCGCAGCGGCTCGGCCGGCGGACCGAGCTCGGCGATCTCGCCGAGCGCCTGATCGAGCAGCGCCTGGGCGCGCTCGCGCGCCGCGGCTTCTCCGATCACGCGCACGAGCGAGCAGCCCTCGTCTTCCCCCGCGTCGAGCAGGTCGTCGGTGATCTGGAACGCGATCCCGGCCGCCACGCCCGCGGCGTGCAGCTTGTCGAGCAGCGCCTCGCTCGCTCCCGCGAGCCGCGCGCCGGCCGTGATCGACGCGGCGATCAGCGCGGCCGACTTGCGCGCGTGTACGCTCTCGACCGCGGCCGCGCTCTCGGACGCGCCGGTGAGATCGTCGATCTGGCCGCCGACCAGCCCCGCCGCGCCGGCCGCGCGCGCGAGGTCGCGCACCGCGAGCACGCGCGCGGCTGCGCCGCGCTCGCCCGCACCTGTGACCAGCGCTGCGAACGCGGCGGTGAGCAGCGCATCGCCCGCGAGCACGGCGGTGGCGTCGTCGAACGCCACGTGCACGGTCGGGCGCCCGCGCCGCTCGACGTCGTCGTCCATGCACGGCAGATCGTCGTGCACGAGCGAGTACACGTGCACGAGCTCGACCGCGACGGCCGCGGGCAGCGCGGCGTCGGCGTCGCCGCCGACCGCCTCCGCGGCCGCGAGCGCGAGCGCAGGGCGCAGCCGCTTGCCGCCCGGCAACAGAAGATGGCGCATCGCCGCGTGCAGGCGCGCGGGCGGCTCGTCGGCGCGCGGCAGGGCCTCGTCCAGCGCTCGATCGACGCGCGGCAGACACACGGCGAGATAATCCTGGGCATCCATCGAGACTAACCCTCGCGCGCGCTGTCGGGCGCGAACGGCCGCACCGCGGCGCCGCCCGACGCGCGCACGAGCTCGTCGATGCGCTGCTCAGCGCAGTCGAGCAGCTCGGCGCAGCGCCGCGACAGTGCGACACCGCGCTCGAAGGTCGCGAGCGCCTGCTCGAGCGCGAGTTCACCCGTCTCGAGCCGCTCGACGAGCGCCTCGAGCTCGTCGAGTGCGCCCTCGAACGCGAGGGCGCTCGTCTCGGCGGGATCGCTCATGCGGCCACTCTACCGGATGCCGCGGCTCTTCTCGACGCGCACCGCGAGCTCCGCCTGCGCGACGCGCACATCGAGTGCCTCGCCGGGCGGCGCGTCGCCTGCCTCGCGCACGATCGCGCCGTCGCGCGCGCGGCGGACGAGGCCGTACCCGCGCGCGAGCACGGCGAGCGGCGACAGCGAATCGAGCGCGGCAGCGCGGCGCGCGAGCCGCGCCCGGCGCCGCTCGAGCGCACTGCCGATCGCGCGCGCGAGCCCGCGCCGCGCCGCGAGCAAACGCTCGCGCCCCACCGCGACGCGCTGCGCGGGCGCGTGCGCGCGCAGCGCGGCCTCGCCCGCGAGCCACGCCGCGCGCCGGCGCTCGAGCGCAATGCGTGCCGCGCGCGCCAGGCGCTCGCGCTGGCGCGCGAGCAGACCCGCGAGCGCGCGCGCATCGGGGATCGCGAGCTCGGCCGCAGCCGACGGCGTCGGCGCGCGCGCGTCGGCGACGAGGTCCGCAATCGTCACGTCGATCTCGTGTCCGATGCCGGCGACGATCGGAATCGGACATTGCGCGATCGCGCGCGCGAGCACCTCGCTGTTGAACGGCTGGAGATCCTCGAGCGATCCGCCGCCGCGCACGAGCAGGATCACGTCCACGTCGCCGTGGCGCGCGAGCGCGGTGACCGCCTCCACCACCGAATACTCCGCTCCGAGCCCCTGCACGCGGCACGCGGCCAGCCGCAGAGGGAGGCCGGGCAGCCGGCGGCGCGCCACCTCGAGCACGTCGCGCAGCGCGGCGCCCGAGGCGGACGTCGCGATCCCGATCCGGCGCGGCACGCGCGGCAGCGCGCGCTTGCGCGCGGCGTCGAACAGCCCCTCGGCGTCGAGCCGCCGGCGCAGCTGCTCGAACGCCACCTGCAGTGCGCCCGCGCCGCGCGGCTCGAGCTCGCGCACGATGATCTGGAGCTCACCGCGCTCGCCGTACACCGTGAGCTCGCCGTATACGAGCACCTCGAGGCCGTCCTCGGGCTCGAACGCGAGCCGGCGCGCCGAACCGCGGAACAGCGCGGCGCGCAGCTGTCCGTCGGCGTCCTTCAGGGTGAAATAGACGTGCCCCGACGCCGGGCGCCGCAGGTTGCTGACTTCCCCGACCACCCAGAGCGAGCCGATCCGCTCTTCGAGCAGCCGGCGCACGCCCGCGACGACGGCGCCGACCGGATAGATCCGAGGCGCAGGTGCGGCGCTCTCCGTCACGGACTACTGGGCGGGCGTGTCGGTCCCGGCCTCGGCCTCGGGCGCGCGCGCCTGCTGCTGCGGCTCGCTGCCCTTCAGCTTCTCGAAGTAGGTCCAGCTCTTGAGCACCTCGACCGCGCGCGCGAGTTGCACGTCGGTGGAGTCGCCCTGCACCTCGGGAGCCGGCTCGCCCGGATCGATCTCCTGGATCTTGGGATTCGGCGGCGCCTCGGGCGCGTCGGGCTCCGCGTCGCGGTGCCGGAAGTGGCCCTCGAGATCGCTCTCGCGCAGCCGGTTCGAGGCGCCGGCTTCCGCGGGCGCAGCGCCCGCGATCGCGATGTCGGGCGTGATGCCGACCTCCTGGATCGAGCGGCCCGCGGGCGTGTAGTAGAGCGCGGTGGTGAGGCGTAGCCCGGCGCCGTCGTCGAGCGGGTAGACCGTCTGCACCGAGCCCTTGCCGAACGTCTTCTCGCCGATCACGAGCGCGCGGCGCTGGTCCTGGAGCGCGCCCGCGACGATCTCCGAGGCGCTCGCCGTGCCCTCGTTCACGATCACCGCAATCGGATAGCTCGGCTCGTTGCCCTCGTTGGTGGCGCGGAACTCCTGGCGCTGGTCCTCGGCGCGGCCCTTCGTGTACACGACGAGCCCGTCGGACAGCCACACGTTCGCCACCTTCACGGCCTGGTCGAGCAGGCCACCCGGATCGTCGCGCAGGTCGAGCACGAGACCGCCGATCGGCGTCTCGCCGCTCTGCTTGCGCAGATCGGCGAGCACGTCAGTGAGGTCGTCGACGGTGTGCTCCTGGAACGCGCGGATCCGCACATAGCCATAACCCGGCTCGACGATTCGCCCCGTCACCGACTGGATCTTCACCACGTCGCGCTTGATCGCAAACTTCTTGGGCGCGTCGAAGCCCTCGCGGAAGATCTCGATCACGATCTCGCTGCCGCGCTTGCCGCGCATCAGCTGCACCGCTTCGAACAGCGTCATGTTCTTGGTGCTGCGGCACTTGTCGGTCCAGTCCTTCGGCACCTCGGTGGGGCAGATCGAGACGATGCTGTCCTTCGCGCGCACGCCGGCCTGGAACGCCGGTGTGCCCTCGATCGGCGCCACGACTTCGATGAAGCCGTCGCGGCGCTTGGTGATCTCGATGCCGAGCCCGTGGAACTCGCCGCGCGTGTCCACCTGCATCTCGCGATAGGCCTCGGTATCGAGGAACGAGGAGTGCGGGTCGAGCTCGGCGAGCATGCCGCGCATCGCGCCCTTGATCAGCGTGCTCTCGTCCACCTCTTCGACGTAGTTCTGCTGCACCAGGCGCAGCACGCTCGTGAACAGGCCGAGGTCGTCGTAGCGCGCCGCGGAGGCAACGTTCCCCGTGGCGCTCGCGATCACCATCGCGAGCGCGCACGCGATGACTCCGGCGAGGAAGGTGAGGAGGTAGGGAATGCGCTGGCGTTTCATGGTCTGGGCCCCCGAACCCGATAGGATCTTCGGACGCTTCAGGGCGTCGCTTGAAGCGGTTGCCCAGTCTAACGATTGCGCGCCGCCGTGCCGAGCGCAGCCAACCACTCGGCCGGGTCGAGGGCCTCGCCGCCCTTCCGGATCTCGAAGTAGAGCTGGGGGCCCTCGAGCGACCCCGTCTCGCCGACCGCGCCGATCGGGGTGCCGGCGGCCACGGCGTCGCCGAGCCGGACGTCGATCCGGTCGAGGTGGGCGGAGACGGTGAAGTGGTCGGACCCGTGGTCGAGGATCACGACGTTGCCGTAGCCGCGGAAGCGGCCCGCATAGCGCACGCGGCCCGCCGCCACGGCGTAGACCGGCGTGCCCACGGGCGCCTCCCAGGAGACGCCCTTGCGGAACGTCGCGCTGCGGGCGTCGGCGGCCACCACGCGCCCGTAGCGCCCGAGCAGCGCGCCGTGCACCGGGTCGGGCAGCCGGCCGCGCAGCGTCGGGAACGGCGGACCCTCGGGCACCGCTGCGGTCTCGGTCGGCGCCGGACCGCCGCGCCACGCCGCTACGGTCTCCTCGAGCGCGCGTCCGGCGATCTCGAGCTCGGTCAGCGCGCCGCGCGCGAGCGCGCGGCTCTTGCCGAGCTGGCTCGCGAGCGTGCGCTTGCGCGCGCGCTCCTCGTCGAGCTCCGCGGTGCGCCGGCGCAGCGTCTCGTCGGCGGCGCTCGCGGCCGTGCTCGCCTCGGCGGCGCGCACGCGCGCCACCTCGAGCGCGCGCGCCTGTTCGCGGTGGCGCGCCACCAGATCGGCGTCGTGTCGCAACAAGCGCCGCAGCATTTGGACGCGCGAGAAGAAATCGCGCAGCCCGCCGGCCGAGAACAGCAGCTGGAGCGTGCCGAGCTCGCCCGCGCGATAGAGGGCGACCGCGCGAACGGCCATCGCGCGCTCGAGCTCGGCCAGCCGCGCGGCGGCGTCCTGCAGCGTGCGCTCGGTCTCCTCGAGCGCGACGCGCGCCTCGTCGGCGGTGCGCCGCGCGCGCACCGCCTCGACGCGCAGGAGCGCGGCGCTCTGGTCGATCGCGTCGATCGCCTCGAGCAGGCCGCGCTGCTCGCGCTCGTAGATCGCGACGCGCTCGCGGCTCGCGGCGATCGCGGCCTGGATCCGCTCGAGATCCGCCGCGGGCTGGGCGCGCGCCGCCGCGGCCGCCAACACCGCCGCAGTGGTGAGCGACCATGCGCAAATTTTCAATGCCGCGCCTCCGCCGCCACCGCGATCGCGGAGCCGAGCAGCCCCAGGCCCGCGCCGCCGCCCCACAGCCACGCCGATTCGCCGAGGTCGAAGAAGCGCGGCTCGACGCCGCCGAGCACCAACGCGAGTCCCGCCTCCACGCCCGGCAGCCCGGCGCGGAACAGCGCGTAGAGCAGCGCCCACGCCAGCGCGCCCGCGGCGGCGCCCTGCAGCAGGCCCTCGATCATGAACGGCGTGTTCACGAACGAGCGCGACGCGCCGACCAGCGAGAGGATCTCGAGCTCGTCGCGGCGCGACAGCACCGCGAGCCGGATCGTGTTCGACACGATCAGCGTCGTCGCGAGCACGAAGATCACGCCGAGCCCGAACGCGAGCCCGCGCACCAGCGCGAGCGCGCGCACATAGCCGGCCACCCAGTCCGCGCCGGAAGTGATGTCGGCGACGCCCGGAAGGCCCGCGGTGGTGGCGGCGACGCGCGACAGATCGGCGGGCGTGCGGTAGCGGCCGGCGAGTGCGATCTCGATCGACGCGGGCAGCGGATTCGTGCCGAGCCCCTCGACCAGCGCGAAGCCCTGCCCCACGCCGCCGCGGAATCGCTCGAGCGCCTGCGCCTCGGAGATCAGCTCCGCGTGGGCGACGCCGTCGATCGCGCGCACCTGGCGCAAGAGCTTGGCGCGATCGGCCTCGGGCAGTCCGTCGGCGAGGAACGCCGTCACCTGCACCGCGTCGCCGAAGCGCGCCAGCAGCGCCTGCATGTTCAGCACGATCAGGCCGAACGCACCGACCGGCACGAGCGCCACCGTGATCGTGGCGGTCGCGACGATCGCCGTGCCCGGCGTCGCCGCGATCCCGCGCAGCGAGGTGCGCGCGAAGTAGCGAGCGCGCGCGAAGAGTCCGCTCACGGCGCCGACCCCGGCGCGGCGCGGTCCTCGATCACGCGGCCGTTCTCGAGCCGCACCGTGCGCTTGCGGTAGCGGCCGAGGATCGTCTGGTCGTGCGTCGCGACGATCACCGTGGTGCCGCGCGTCGCGGTGTCGGCGATCAGGTCCATGATCTCGATCGTGAGGTCGGGGTCGAGGTTGCCAGTCGGCTCGTCGGCGAGCAGGATCTCGGGCTCGTTGATCAGCGCGCGCGCGATCGCCACGCGCTGCTGCTCGCCGCCCGAGAGCGAGAGCGGACTCTGGTAGCGGCGATGCTGCAGACCCACCTGCTTCAGCATCTCGAACACGCGCGTGCGCGCGACGCGGCGCGGCGTCGCGACCACGTCGAGCGCGAGCGCCACGTTCTCCTCGACGGTGCGGCGTGCGAGCAGCTTGAAATCCTGGAACACGACGCCGATCCGGCGCCGCAGCTCGGGCACCGAGCGCGGCGAGAGCCGCGACGCGTTGCGGCCGAGCACGACGATCTGCCCCTCGCTCGGCCGCTCCGCGGCGAACACGAGCCGCAGGAGCGACGTCTTGCCCGCGCCGCTGGCCCCGGTCAGGAATACGAACTCGCCGCGGCGGAACTCGAGCGAGACGTCGCGCAGCGCGTAGGTGCCCGCGACGTACGACTTCGAGACGTGGAACAGCTGCGCGGCGGCGTCGCCCGCCGACGCGCGCTTCGGCTCCGCGCGCGGCGCGGCGCCGGGCCAGCGAACGCGCGCGGTCACCCGCTCGGGCGGGACTTGCGGGCCGCGTTACCGCCGCTGCGCTCGGGTGCGCGCTCGCGCGCCTTCTCGGCGAGGTAGTCGAGGATCACCTCGTCGAGTGGCTTCTGCGAGCCGAGGCCCTCGCCGAAGCTGCGCTCTCCGCGCCGCACCTTGGGCAGCGGCGCGGCCGCGATCGGGCGCGGCGGCGCGGCGGGTGCGGATCGCGGCGCAGCTTCGGGCTCGGACGGCCGCGAGCGGGTCTCGGGCTCGGTGTCGGGCCTCGACGTCACCGGCGGACCCGCCGCGGTGTCGGCGTCGAGCGCCGATTTCCCGAGCCGCTGCGCGATCACCGCATCGAATCCGCCCGAGTTGAGCTTCTGGAGCATGGCGACGTGCTGCTCTTCGATCAGCCCGCGGACCACCGACGCGAGGTCTGCGGCTTCGAGCCGATCGGAGTAGTCGGTCTTGTGCGTCCCGAGGATCGTGCCGCCGTGGTACACGTGGCTGATGATGTGCGGGTTGGCGCGCCCGCTGTCCTCCGTCTGCACGTGGAAGAGGATCCCGCGGTAGCGGACGTTGGTGTTCGCACCGGTGATCATCCCCTACTCCCGGGCTACGCCGACTGCGCGGGGCAGTCTTCCGCTCCACCCGCGACTTGTCGACCGGGGCGCGGGACCACTCTTCGCGCGATCCCGCTGGTCTTCAGCTCGCCTCTGGCTCGCTGCGCGAACCCCTCTGATGGTCTTCGCTCGCCTCTGGCTCGCTGCGCGAAACTTGCGGACCGCCACGGAGTCCGTTTCGGCGGCCGGAGGCGCAACCTGAGAGCGGCCCCGCGGGGCCGATCGATTCGACTCAAGGGTTGGCTGGACCCATGCGCCGCAGCAGGCGCACGGAGAGCGCGAGCACGAACGCGACGCTCCCCACGAGCACGGCCCAGAGCGCGAGGGTGCGCGGCGACGGCGGCGGCTTGTGCGGCTCGAGCACGCTCGGATCGCCGACGGCCTTCACGGGGCCGAGCCGCGCCGTCTCGCGCGGGACCTCGCGCCGCGGATCGGCATCGGGCGGCAGCGCGCTGCGGATCAGCTCCGCGGCGTCGAAGCGCGCGCCAAGGGCCTGCGCGCGGCCGTAACCGAGCGCGAACGGTCCGGCACCGCGCGCGACGAACAAGAGCTGCTCCGGCATCCACGCCACCTCGATCGCAGGCATGCCGCTGCCGAGCCCACCGCCCTTCTCCGCCACCGCGACCTTGAAATAACGCCGGCGGATCGGCGGCACCGCGATCTCCGGATTGCGCAGAGCGCCTTCCGCGCGATCGAGCGCGTAGAGCACGCCCGAGAAGTGATGCAGCCACGGGCCGTCCGCGTTCGGAGCCGAGAACAGATCCGCCTCGATCACGGTGTTCGGCACCGGCAGATCGACCTGCACGCGATCGACCGGGATCGCGCCGCCGAGATCGAAGACGAACTCGGTGCGCTCGCCCGTGATTCGTGTGCCCTCGATGCGCTCGCGCAGGCGCGGCGGCGGCTCGGTCACGGCCGTGAGCCGTGCGCGCGCAGAGACGAGCTCGATCGGCAGCTGCGCCGCCGAGAGCGCGAGATAGCGATTGGTGACCGCGGTGATCTCGATCTCGTTGCGTTCGATGCGGTGGCCCGCCTGGTCGAGCCGCGCGATCGCTCCGCGCGCCTCGAGCGGATTCCAGTGCACGAGATCATCGCTCGCCTCGACGCGCAGCGAGACCGCGAACTCCGCAGGCTCCGGTGCGAGAGCGACGTCGAGGCCGACCACCGCGCGCTCGTGCCGGATCACCTCGGTCAGCTGAGAGAGGTCGATCAGATAGGCGGCGGGGAGATTCCCACTCTCGACGCCCTTCCGGTCGGAGGCGACGCGCACGATCGCGCCGTCGGCCGCAACTTCGATGGCGACGTCGCGCGCGCGCACCGTGCTGCTGTCGCCGGTGAGAATCGCGAGCGCCGAGCTGTTCGGCAGGCGAAACAGCGGCACCTCGACGAGCGCGCCCTTCTCTTCGTGCGGATCGCTGAGCGCGCGGAGCGCGTGCGGCACCACCTCGCCCGCTGCGTTGAACACGCGCAGGTCGGCGAGCTCGGGCCCGACCGCGCCGCGGTAGATCGGCAGGTCGAGCAGCAGCGTCTGGAGCGGGTCGGCCCGCTGCGTCTCGATTGCGCGGCCCCACGCGAAGTCGCCGGGCGCGAGCGCGTCCTCTGCCGCGAATCCCGCCTTCTGGTCTTCGCTCGCCTTCGGCTCGCTGCGCGAAACTTGCCAGGCGGGCGGAAGCGCGAGCAGGGCAGCAGAGATCGCAATCCGCCAATCAGGCACGTCCGTCCCCGCTCTCCGCCACCGCGGGCGGCACTGGCGAGACATAACCCACGACGAGCAGCAGTGCACCCACGACGAGGAACGTGCCGATCTTCGCGCCCGTCGAGAGGGTGGAGAGATCCACGATGAACAGCTTCACGACGGTGACGCCGAGCAGCGCCGCCGCTGCGATCCAGGGCCGGCGATAGGCGCGCTGCGTGGACCACGCCATCGCGCCGAGCGCCACGAGCGTCCAGCTGATCGAGAGCGCGGCTTGCAGCGGGGTCGAGTCCCAGAGCGCGCCGGCGCGGAACGGCACGTGCGCCCACTGCACCACGCTGCGCACGAGCACGCCGTTCAGCCACACGAACGCGAGCGCCGCGAACGCGGGCACGACCGCCGCCCGCCACGCGCCCGACAACACGGGCGGCTGCGTGCGCTGCACGCGCAGCCACCAGTCGAAGAGCGCCACGAACAGCAGCGCGAGCGCGAGGTCTGCCGGGCCGAGCAGCGGCAGGTACGGCAGCGGCGCGGCGTTGCCGTGCGCGCGCAGGTTCAGCGCGAGGAACCAGAACACGGCGAGCCCCGCGATCGGCGCCGCGCCGGCGCCGATGTGGATCGCTGCGAAGCGCCCGAACGGCCCCACGCCGCGCTCGAACAAGAGCTGTGATCCGAGCAGCGCGATCACCGGGCCGAGCGCGAACCCGGCGAGCGGCCAGTCCCCCGCCAGGCGCAGCGGGCCGTCGATCACGCCGGCGAGTCCGAAGCCGAGCACGAGCGCGACGAGCCAGAGCGCAGGCGCATAACCCCCGCTCGTCCATGGGAGGCCGCAACCCTCGAGCCGGCGCAGCAGCGCGTAGGCGGAGACGATCAGTACCAGCCAGCCGAGCGCGGATCCATCCGCGAACACGTGCTCGCCGCGACCGAGCACGAGCAGCAGCGCGACGAATCCGGTCGGGATCACCGCGAGCGAGAGCACGCGCCCGGGCAGCCAGGCGAGCGCCGCGGCGGTGCGCTCGAGCGCGAGGAACGTCGCGCTCGCGACGAGGAGCGCTACCGCGACCTCGTGCGAGCTCGACACGAACTGGTCGATCTCCGCCGCGCACGCGCCGGCCCACCACGCGAGGCCCCACCACGCGAGCCCCTGTGCGAGCTGCCACTCCCGCTCGGCGAGCGTCTCGCGCAGCGCGTACGCCTCGCGCGCGATGAACCATCCCGCGAACGCGATCGCGGCGCCGGAGAGGAAGCGGATGTTCGCGAGCGGAGCGAATGCGCCCGAACGGATCGAATAGCCCGCCAGGTCGGTGGCCCAGAGGAACGCGAACGCCGCGAGCGCCTGGAGCGCGACGCCCGACCCGCGCGCGAGCCAGCGCTCCTGGCGCGCGCCCACCCAGTAGAGGCCGGCGCCCTCGAGCGCCCAGACGAGCGTGGTGGTGAGCGCGTCGTCGATCGCGAGAGGGATCGCGATCGTGCCGAACACCACGCCGAGCGCGAGGAACGCCTCGCCGATCCGGCGCAGGTTCTCGGGCGCGCTCCGCCATACCCAGGTGGCGAGCAGCGCGTAGTACACGCCGAGGCCCGCGGTCGAGAGCGCCATGCCGAGCTGCCTGCCCTCGACCAGCCCCGCCTGCGCGAGCAGCGAGACGAGCGGCGTGCCGAACACCAGCGTGCCGTCGATCACGCCCGCCAGCCGCGGCGATCGCCGCCACGCGTTCACGAGCGCGACGCCCGTGAACAGCACGAGATAGGCGAGCACGAACGGCTCGGTGGAGGCGAACTGCTCGGGCCGATAGCGGAGCACGCCCCAGGTCGTGGCGACCGCGTACGTGGAGAAGAACGCGAGCAGGTTCAGCGCGCGCCACGCCTTGCGCCACGCGACGGCGGCGACCGCGAGATCGAGCAGCAAGTAGTAGCTGAACAGCACCACGTGGCGGCCCTCGCCCGTCGAGGCGAGGATCGGCGCGAGGAAGCCGCCCACGCTGCCGATGAAGATCAGCGGCTGCGAGTCCTGCACCACCGCGAGCACGCCGCACGCGACCGCGATCGCGACGAACAGAGCGAACGCGAGCGGCGCGGGCACCAGCGCGTAGGTGCGATAGGCGAAGAACACGACGAGGTAGAGCGCCGCGATGCCGCCGCCCTGCAGCGTGGTGCCGAAGCCGGGCCGCGCGTCGCGCAACCGATAGCCGACACCCGTGAGCGCGATGCCGATCGCCGCGGCCAGCGCGAGGCGCGCCTCGATCGGGAACAGATCGCGGTCGACTGCCCACTTCGCGAGCAGCGCCACGCCGATCAGCAACACGAGGATGCCGACGCGCACCACGGTGTTGCCGCCGAGCAGGAGATCGCGCGCCGCGGCCAGCGCGCGGTCGAACGCCGACGGGGCGCGCTGGGCGGTGGCAGCGCGATCGGCGGCCGGCGCAACGTCGACGCGCTCCGGCGCGGCGGGCGGAGGCGTGAAGACGGGGGGCGCGGGCGCGGCGGCCGGGGCCGGCGCGGGCGGGGCCGCGGCGGGCGCTTCGGGCATCTCCGCGCGCGGCGCGCGCTCGAGTGCGCCGAGCCGCCGCTCGAGCCGCACCAGCGCATCGCCGAGCGCAGCGGAGCGGCGCGACGCGGCGCGAAGCGTCCCGAAGATCGCGCCGAGCCCGGCGCCGGAGAGCGCCCCCCACGCGCTTTGTCCCACCAGCGCGCCGAGCACGAGGCCTAGCAGGCCGAAGCCGAACGTGGCGCCGCGCGCGGAGTCCGCCGCTCGCGCGCGCGCCGAGATTCCCGCACCGCTGCTCATGATCGGCGGCAGGAGCGTAGCGAGTTATGCAGGGGAAGCCGCCCCGGCGCGCGTTCCAGCGCGCCGGGGCGGCGGGCGGCGGGAGGAGATCGGTGAACCGCCGCCGTGGAATCAGGATCGTCTCCGCCCCTGCCAAGCGAGTCCGCCGAGCCCCGCGGCGATCAGCGCAGCGCTCGACGGCTCGGGCACGCTCGCGAGCGCCGCACTGCCGGGTGTGGGTGCGCCCGCCGCGAAGTCGTTCGCGTTGTCGCCGGTGTCGACGTTCGCGAACACGCGCGCGATCGAGGAGCCTGCCGCGGGGTCGGGCGCGGGATTGCCCTCGCCCGCGAACACGTCGCTGACGGCGAACACGCCGTACCCCACGGCATCGAGGACCGCCTCTCCGGCGAGCAGGACGACCGAGTCCGGACCATTCTGGAAGTCAAAGTTCGCGATCAGGTCCGCGTTGGCGACCTGCGTGGTGCCGTCGGCGAGCCCGTCCGCGATCACGAACAGCCCATCCGCCGGAATCGTTCCAGAGAGCGCGATGTTGTCGGTCACCGTCCCGCCGGTGCCGTTGATCCCGTGGATGAACATCCCGGCGAGATCGGTTCCGGGCACCCCGTAGAGCTCGACGAACGACAGCCCGTCGTCCGTGCCCACGGCGTCGTAGAAGACCTCGGAGAGCAGCGGCAATGCGTGCGCCCCGAGCGGCGCGGCGAGCCAACACATTGCCGTGGCGGCCGACAGGCCGCGCAAACGCGATTTCATGGCTTGGGTTCCTGTGCGGGGTAGGCGGGACCTTCGGAAGCCGGACGCGCGAGCTGCTCGCTGAACCACCCGCCCGTCCACGCGTCGAGACCCGACGCGAGCTCGGCGGCGCGCAGCCGCAACAGCGCGACCGGCACATCGCCGGTCGGCGCGTCGAGCGAGGCGAGCACGCGCTGGCGCTCGAAGTACAGCTGATTGACCTCGTCGAGCACGTCGTCGCGCAGCTGGATCACGAGCCGCGCCTCGCGCGAGACGTCGATGCGATCGAGGTTGAACACCGCGTCGCCGAGGTCCCACGAGAGCGCGAGCGCAACGTCGTAGCCCTCGCCGCGCTTGCGGTCGTGGTCCCACAGCGAGTGGGTGTCGCCCGAGATGAACGCCTGGTCGTAGCTGCGCTGGCGGTCGACGTCGCTCCCATAACCGCCGTGCACGGTGACCTCGGGCGCCCATGCGCGGCGGCCCGCGGCGTCCCAGAGCTGCTGCATGCGCCGCGGCTCGAGCGAGACGTACTGGAGCGCGCGCCGCTGCACGGCGGCGATCGGCGGATCGGCGCGCGGCGCGCGCGCGGAGACCGGCGCGGGCTGGCGCGGGCTCGCCACCTCCGCCGCCTCGGCATGTCGCAGCAGACCCTGCGCCGTCGCGACCACGAGTCGCCCGCGCGCCGTCACCGCGGCGACTGCGGTGTTGCCGGCGGGAGCGACGGCGCGCTGCCACGGGCCCGCCGGCCCGTCAGCGGCGAGCAGGCCCGCGTCGGTCGCGAGCCAGAGCCGTACCGGCTCCGGCGCGATCCGCAGCGGCAGCGCACCCGGCGGCAACACGAGCGGCTCGGTCCGCCACTCGCCCGACGCGCTGCGCACCGCGAGCGAGCGGCGCATCACCACGAACAGGTCGCCGTACGGCGTGCTCGCGAGATCGACGGGCCCCTCCTCGCCCTGCGCGGCGCCCGGCAGCGCCACGCGCCGCCCACCCTGCTCGGCGCTCGCCGTCCAGAGCGCTCCGTCGATCGCCGCCCAAACCTCCGTCTTCCCGCGCGCGTCGGCCGCGATCGCCACGCGGCGCGCCTCGCCGAACGGCAGACCCGCCACGCGCCGCCACACCGAGGGCTCGCGCGAGATGCGCTCGAACACCCCGCCCGCGGTGGCGGCGATCACGGCGTCCCCCGACACCGCGAGTGCACGCACTTGGCGCGCGGCCCCACCCGTGGAGACATCTTCGGAGCTGACGCGGTCGGGCCCTGCGATCCGATACAGCCCGACCTCGGTCGCCGCGAGCAGCGTCCCGTCGCGCTCGAACACCAGATCGTGTACGGGGCCGCGCGAGAGCACGCGCGCGAGCGGGCCGTCGATCGGACCCAGCGCGACGCCGCGCTCGCCGCCGACGGCGATCCGGCCCGTATCCGGGTCGATCGCGATCGCCTCCGCCGCGCGGTCGATTCCGGCCGGCGCCTCGACCGGCAGCCAGCGCTCCGCCGCCGGCTCCGCTCGCGCGGTGAATGCGGAGAGTCCGGACAGGACCGCCGCGAGCGCGGCGGCGCGAGATCGCATTGCGTGCATGCGCGGTGCGAGAGCAAGCCCCGTGCCGTCCGTTCGCGCGCGCTAATTCACCGCGTTGGCGCACGTGCGCTCGCGCATCGTGACCGCGGGCTCACGTGCTGCGCGAACCGCGGCTCTCGCTTGACGCTGTCTCCGGCCTCTTCGAAACTCCACGAATGGCGACAAATGTTTGGCTGCGCGCACCCGGGCTTGCCGCGCTCGCGCTCGCGGCATCCGCTGCGGCGGGGCCGCGCGATCCGCTCTACCAGTGGACCGATGCCGCGGGCGCCGTCCGCTACACCACCGAGATCGAGCGGATCCCGCTCGGACAGCGCGGCGCGGCGGTCGTGGTCGCAGACGGACACGGCGTCGCCCCGCGCGCGACCGCGCCGAGCGCCGCGCAGCCCGCACCGCCGCCCGACACCACGTCGCCCGCACCCGCGAGTCCGGACGAGCCCGCGCCGGCGCCGGTCGAAGCGCAGCCGCCTCCCGCCGCCGCGGCGGCTCCCGTCGACGACGCGGTCGCCGCGCTCGACGCGCGCATCGCGGAGCTCGAGCGCAGCATCGCCGCCGACGAGGCCGCACTCGCCGACTACATCAGCGATCCGGAGCGGGTGAAGCGGCAGCACGATTCGGGGGACGTCGCCGCGATCGCCGATCGCCTGCCGCACCTCCAGGACGAGCTGCGCGCGCTGCGCAAACAACGCGAGGCGGCCGCGGGCGCCACACTCAATGCCCCTTGAGCCCACGCGCGCCCGCGTCGTCGCGCTCGCAGGTGGCGTCGGCGCGGCGCGCTTCCTTGCCGGGCTCGTGCGCGCGGTGCCGCCCGAAGACGTGGCGGTGATCGTGAACACCGGCGACGACCTGCGCTTCTACGGCGTGCACGTCTCGCCCGACGTCGACATCGTGACCTACACGCTCGCGGGTCTCGTCGACCGCGCGCGCGGCTATGGCATCGAAGGCGACACCACCGCGGTGATCGACGCGCTCGGCGCGCTCGGCCACGAGACCTGGTTCCGGCTCGGCGACCACGACTTCGCCCACTGCCATCACCGCACGCTGCGGCTCGCCGAAGGGGTGGGGCTGGGTGTCATCGCCGACGAGCTGCGGCGCGCGCTGGGCGTCGCGTCGCGGATCCTCGTGATGTCGGAGGACCCGTGCCCGACCAACGTCGCGCTGACGGGCGGGCGAACCGTGCACTTCGAGGAGTACCTCGCGCGCGACGGCGCGCCCGACGACGTGACCGGGGTCGACCTCTCGGCGGCGCGGCGCGCGCGGCCGGGGCCGGGTGTGCTCGACGCGATCGCGCGCGCGGAGGCGATCCTGTTCTGTCCGAGCAATCCGATCGTGTCGATCGGGCCGATCCTCGCCGTGCCCGGGGTTCGCGAGGCGCTGCTCGCCGCGCGCGCACCGATCGTCGCGATCTCGCCGATCATCGGCGGCGCGCCCGTGAAGGGTCCGGCCGACCGCCTGCTGCGCGGGCTCGGCCACGAGGTGTCCGCACGCGGTGTCGCGGCGCTCTACGGCGAGCTGCTCGACGGCTATGTGCTCGACGCGCGCGACGCAGCGCAGACGCGCGACGTCGAGGCGCGCGGCGTGCGCGCGCACGCGGTCGAGACGCTGATGCGCACGCCCGAGATCGCGGCCGAGCTCGCGCGCAGCGCACTCGCGCTCGCGAAGTCGCTCGCGTGATCGCGGCGGTCGTACCCGTGAAGGCGCTCGCGGAGTCGAAGTCGCGCCTGTTTCCCGAGCGCGCGCGGCGCGACGTCGAGGAGCTATCGCTGGCGATGATGGGCGACGTGATCGCGTGTCTGCGCGCGGTGTCGGACATCGCGCGCGTGGTGGTGGTGACCCCCGATCCCGGCGTCGCGTCGGCGGCGCAAACGCAGGGTGCCGAGGCGCTCCTGCGCCCCGACCCAGGGCTCAACCCGGCGATCGAGGCCGCGAGCGCCGCGGTCGCGGGGCCCGGCGACGCGGTCCTCGTCGTGCTCGGCGACGTGGCGGCGGCCGATCCCGCGGAGGTGGCGCAGCTCGTCGCGGCCGCGCCCGCGCGCGGCGTCGCGCTCGCGCCGTCGCGCGACGGCGGCACTTCCGCGCTGCTGCGCTGCCCACCCGACGTGATCCCCGCGCGCTTCGGCCGCGACAGCGCGAAGCGCCACCGCGAGGCCGCAGCGAGCGCAGGTGCGCCGCTGGTCGAGCTCGCACTGCCCTCGCTCGCAATCGACGTCGATCTCTCGGAAGATGCGCGCGCGATCCTCGCGCAGCCGACACTCGGCGCGCGCACGCGCTCCCTGCTCGAGGCGTGGCGCGCGTGAGGCGCAGGAAGGCCGACGGAAAGTCGGCGGACGCGCAGCGCAAGGCCGCGAAGCGGCCGCGCAGCGAGGCGAAGCCGAGCGAAGGTGGGCCCCCGCAAAGGAGTGAAGCCGAGCGAAGGCCGGAGC
>Ga0066710_100000859_pt1 | contig 20598 bp, 19 predicted proteins | sample GraSoiAngelo_159_FD_79666 | JGI IMG/M metagenome (GOLD analysis project Ga0066710, IMG submission 79666) | Grasslands soil microbial communities from the Angelo Coastal Reserve, California, USA - 14_1009_16_40cm | ecosystem: Environmental > Terrestrial > Soil > Grasslands | place: USA...
CCCCGGTAATTGACCTTCGGCTCGGTCCACAACGCTTTGATCAGCTCGACGCCCTCCAGGAACCGGCGCACGCGGCGCTCTCGAGGTATCCGGAACTGGGCGTAGTGGTGGTCTCGGCCCAATCCGAGGCCGAGGATCGCGCGGCCATTGCTCACATAGTCCAGCGTGGCGACCTTGTGCGCGACATGGATGGGATTGTGGATGGGGAGGACGAGCACGGCCACACCGAGGCGGATCGACGTCGTGACCGCGGCCGCGTAGGTCAACACCACCACCGGGTCGAAGCAGAAGACGTGGTCGAGCGTATTTTCAGTTACCCACAGGTCGCGGAATCCGAGGGCGTCGGCGCGCTGGGCGACCTGGCGCACCGCCAGCATGTCCACCGGGTCGGGGGAGCGGTGGGGCAGCGCCATGCCGAAGGGAATCGTGTCTTTCAAGGCCATGCTGGTCGATGCTCCTATCGGCAATACGGCAGCACGTCTCGGGCGAACCGCGTCATGGAGTCTTTCACCATCGAGTGCGCCATGAGCCCGCCTTGATTGAAATAGCAGATGAACTCGTCCATCTGATATTCACGCCGCAAGGCCTGGACCCGCTGCACGCAATAGTCTGGATCGCCGAAGACCGCCATCTCGCGGTCGACGTCCTCGTACTTCACGCGCTCCATCCTGGCCAGCACCTGCCGGAAGGCCTCGAAGCTCTTGATGTCCGCGTCGCCGAGCGGTCGAAGCCGCTCGCCGGCCTCACGCAAAAAGTGCAGCAGGCTCGCCTCGCATTCCTGGCGCGCCTGCGCCCGGCTCCCCGTGACGTGCACGGGAAACGCCAGAGCGGCGTCACCGCGGGTGCCGGCTGGGAGCGCGCCGCGATACACCGCCAGGCCTTCCTTCAGCTTGTCCGGGGGATTGATGAGCGGCGTGGCGAAGATGGGCAACCGGCGGCGCGCGGCGAGCGGGAAGGTGTCGGGGCTATTCGCGGCGATCCGGACCGGCGGATGCGGGGCCTGCACCGGCTTCGGAACCACCGTCAGGTCCCGTGCCTGAAAGTATTTTCCCTGGACGGAGAACTGCTTCTGCGTCCACGCCTGGAGGATGAAATCGAGCGCTTCCTCGAAGCGTTCGCGGCTCTCTTCCTGGGGGATGTCGTAACCCGCGTAGTGGATCGGGGCCGTGCCGCGCCCCACTCCGAACTCCAGGCGGCCGTTGCTGAGGATGTCGGCGACGGCGGCTTCTTCGGCGATCTTCACCGGGTTGTGCAGCGGCAGGAGCGTGACCGCCGTCCCCAGGCGGATCCGGGCGGTCCGTTGCGCGGCGGCGGCCAGCACCATGAGCGGATCGGCGAGAATCGAGAAGGCGCGGCTGAAGTGGAGCTCGCCGAGCCAGACCGTATCGAAACCCAGGGCATCGCCGAGCTCGATCTGCGCGATCAGGTCCTGGTACCTCTGGTACTCGGAATCCGCGCCGGCACACGGCAACTGGTCGAAGAAGCCGAAACGCATACCCCCTCCTCAGGTCGTAGTGGTACCGCAGGCCCCGGTACTATACGCCCGTGCGGCTCTCGGGTTTCTTCAGCGTCAGCTGGACGAGCGTGTCGGCGCGGGCCTGGCGGTCGAGATCGCGGCAGGTCGCGATGATCGCTTCGAACTGCGCTGCCGGGATCGGAATGCCCGGGATGACGCCGCGGATGCGGCGCGTCTCTTCGTCGAAGTTCCAGATGAACTCGCGCCCGGTGGACTGCTTCGTGTAGCTCCTGCCGTCCCTGGTGTAGATCGTGATCCGCGGGCCGAAGAGCGTCATCCGGTGCGACGGGACGATCGTCACGCGCTTCATCAGGTCCAGCACCTCGGGCGGGTCGCCGGCGCCGGCCGGATCGACCTGTGCCTTCAGCACAGGGAAGCCGCGTGTCACGACGCCATACGCGGTGTAGTACGGCGTGCTGCCCGGCTTCGCCTCCCCATCTTCGCGCCGGCTCGGAAACGCCGGGCTCGGATACTGCGTCTCGAGCCAGTTCACTACGGCCTCGACGCGCTCGACGTTTTCGGGTCGGATGTCGTGCTCTTCGCAGAGCTTCGCGGTGACGTCGATGTGGGCGATGTTGTAGCCGGCGGTCGAGTAGATGCGGTAGAGCGTCTCGAGGAACATCCAGTCACTTCCCAGCGCTCGGGTGATCTTGTCCAGGCTGGTCCGCGTGTCGCCGACGAAGCTGTAGGTGAGCTCGCCTCGGTTGTTGCCCGCGTAGGCGTGGTAGAAGCCGGCCTCGCCTTCGAGCACGGTCTCGCCGCCGACGTGCCCTTGCCTGGCCAGCGCGACCGCCAGCATGGCGTTGCGCACCGCGCCCCCCTCGCGCAAAGGGCGGCCGCCGCTCCGTGCCCCTTCGAGATTGCCAGCCGCCAGGCTCGCACAGAGCGCGATCGTGCTGTTCACCTGGTCCTCGGTGAGGCGCATCATCTTCGCGGCGGCGACGGCGGGGCCGAAGATGCCGAACACCACGCCGGCGTGGAAGCCACGCGCCATCACGGTCGGAATGAAGTCGGCCGCCAGCCGCTCCATGACCTCGTAGCCCGCGGCGACGCCGGTGATGAAGTCCCGTCCGGAGACGGCCGCGGCTTCCGCCGCCGCGAAGGCGCCCGGGATGATGCTCGTGCCCGGGTGAGTCAGCATGCGGAAGGTGTCCCACTTGCCGCCGGCCATCGCCATCTCGGCGTTGGCGAAGGCGGCGCCGCCCTTCGTGACCCGGGCGCCGTTCACCATGATGGTGGCGCCCTCGCGCACCCCGGCTTCCTCTTCGGTGACGAGCTTCACCGCCTGCTGTCCGCCGGGGGTCTGAGCGCCGAGGAGCACCGACGCGAGGCTGTGCAGCGTGACTCCCTTGGCGCGATCGACCACGTCGGCCGGGAGATCCTCGTAACGGAGACCCACGACCCACTGCGCGAGCTGCCGGCTGAGCGATGCCATACGTTTTAGTCTCCGCCTCCTTCGGTCCGAGCCGGCGCTCCGGGCGCCGGAATCTCACGCCGCATGATGCTATGCTCCGGCAGGACCACGCGCCAGGAGGATCATCGAGCATGGCGACGACCGAGTCCAGCGTCGCGAGCCTCAAGCAGCACATCGGGAGACGTCTGGTGTCGACCGACGTCGTGCACCCCGGTCCCGCCAACCTGCTGCGGCTGACGCTCGGACGGGCGGACCCGGCACTCGAGGTCGGCGATCCGTTGCCCCCGGGCTGGCACCACCTCTATTTCCTGCCGCGCTTCGGTCCCGAGGAGCTACGACCGGACGGCAGCCCAAGCGACACGGGCGTGGTGCCGCCGATGCCGCTGCCGCGACGGATGTTCGCGGGCCAGCACACGCGCTTCCACCGGCCCATTCGCATCGGCGACAGCATACGCCGCGAGACGGAGCTGACGGACATCACCCCGAAGGCCGGCGGCACCGGCACGCTGGTCTTCACCACCGTCGTCGATCGAATCCTTTCGCCCGAAGGGCTGGCCCTCGAAGAGGAGCGCCGCGGCGTGTTCCGGGAAGAGGTGAAGGCGGGAGCGCAGAACGCGGTGCCGCGGCGGGAGGACGCGCCGACCGGCGTGGCCTGGCGACGCCGCATCGTCCCCGACGCGGTGTTGCTCTTCCGGTTCTCGGCGTTGACCTTCAACAGCCATCGCATCCACTACGACCGCGCCTGGGCGATGGAGGTCGAGGGATATCCGGGGCTCGTCGTGCACGGTCCGCTCACCGCGACGCTCTTGATCGACTTCGCTCGCGATGAAAATCCTGGGCGCGCGTTTCGGACCTTCACCGTGCAGGCCCGCGCCCCGCTGTTCGACACCGCGCCGTTCGAGCTGCGTGGTCGCCCAACCGCGGATGGCGCGTGCGAGCTGTGGGCCGTGACGCCCGAGGGCACCGTGGCGATGAGCGGCCGCGCGGAGTTCTAGGCGCCGTGATGACTCGCTCGAGCGCCGGCTTTGCCGGCGCCACGATCCAAGTGCTGGACGCTAAGGGCGACCGGTGGGGGGTATCGGGGGGAGCGGCGCTCGCTCCCCCCGAGGCTCAATTACTCGCGGGACTTAGCTGATAGAGCTGCATGCGAGCCTTGATCTGCTCGTCCCAGCCCCTGGCGCGGATATCGATCATCAGCCCGTCCGGGCCCTTGTACTTTCGGTTGACCTTGCTACTGCCGGGGCACTCGGTGCAGCTGGCGGCCTCGAGCGTGGCCGAGGCCTCCTCGAGGTCCTCCACGTAGAAGCCGATGTGATGGATGCCCTTGACGGTGGACGGCCCTTCTCCCAGGTTGGGGGTGTCCTCGCCGCCGTACTTGAGGATGGCGAAATAGATGTAGCCGTCGCTCAGCCAGACGCCTTCCGCGCCGGTATCGGCGGGCACTCGACGGAGCTCCGTCAGACCGAAGACGTTCTTGTAGAACTCGGCCGTCTTCACCGGATCGTCGGTCGACAACGCGATGTGTTTGATCCGTGCCATCGCCCTTTCCTTTCCTTCACAGACGCGCCTCGGCCCGCGGGGCCCCAGCTCCGCGACGGCCTGCGGCGCGCCCGGCGCTGCCAAAAGGTTCGCGTCCGTAGTCTGTCGTCTGGACCCAAGGTTCTCGCACACCCGGCGTGGGTCGTCAAGCACTCGAGAGCGCGGGCTCGTCGCCGCTCACGCGGAACGAATATGCTCACGCCTCGCGATAGAAGGTGAGGATCAGCCCGAAGAGGCAGAAGGCCGGACCCCAGACATGGCCGGGCCCGACGCCGTCGGCGGGAGGCAAGCGTAGCTCGAGCCAGCGGGCCCAGCCGGCAACGAGGCTGACCAGACCGAGGGGAAGGTGCGTGACTTCCATGAGGAACGCGGATTTGGCGTTGCTCACCTCGTGGCTGTGGGAGATGAGGAAGACGCCGCTCGCGATGGCGGCGACGGGAAACAGATAGCGCAAGACGGAGTCCGGGCGCCGGCCGCTACGCACCCGCCATTCGGCGATCGCGAAGGCGCTCGTGAGGACCAACACGATCCGATGCTGCAGGACCTCCGGGCTCCGCATCTGTTCCCAGAAGCCGACGACTCCGGTCTGCCAGCCTTCCGGGTCCAGGCTCCAGGCGATGAAGCCGGCCAGCGCGATGAGGAGCAGTGGCCAGTGGCGCGCCCACCGTGCGCGGCCGGTCCGCTCGAGCGTGGCGAGCACGCCCATCGCGACGATGAACAGCCCCGACACGTTGTGACCGAACTCGGACCACGCGATCTCCGCGGCTGAGCGTGGCGCATCGGGATCTCCCAGGCCGGAAGTCGCCACTAGCTCGGCCGGAGTCGGCGTGTCCAGCCGGGGCCAGCGAGGCGTGAAGACATGACGGACTTCCTCGGGCGAAGCGCGCGCGACGCCGGCGTCCACGCCGGGCGGGGCCGAGGCGATGGAGGCGGCGAGGAAGACCGTCACGAGCGCGAGACCGGCTTCCACCTCGAGGCGCCTGCGGACGACGATCGCGTCCGCGGGCGCTGACGCTCGCTGGCTGCGGAGCGCCAGATGGTTGAGCGCGCCCATCGCGAGCAGCGCCAGGAAGAGCGTGATCTTCGCGAGGACCATCGCACCGTACGAGGTGCCGATCGCCACGCGTGGCGTGGCGACGTACTCGAGCGCGAGCGCGATTCCCGTCAGAGCGATGGCGCCCGCAGCCACCGCGGCGAGCCCCGAGAAGGGGCGGAGCCAGCCGATGCCGGCCTGCGCATCGTGTCTTACGGTGAGCGCTGCCGCGCAGACCAGGCCGCCGACCCAGACACCGGCGGCCGCCTGGTGAAGGGCGCCGACCCCGAGGAGCCAGCCAAAATCCTCACGGCCCGTCGCGTGGCCGACCAGGGCGCCCGAGGCGGCCAGCAAGGCGCCCGCGACGAGCAGCGCCCACCCTCCGCGCGCGCTCGGCGCCTGGCGCAGCGCGAGCGCCGCGCCGGCGACGGCGAGCGCAATCACGAGGCGCGCCACGCCCGCCAGGCCGACCGTCGAGCCGAGCAAGGCGCCGATCGGCCAGCCTGCGTCGTCCGCGAAAGCTCGAGCGAGCGTGGCGAGAATGCCGGCCTGCGCGGCGGCGGCGAGCGCGGCCCCGGCCGCAGCGATCGCCAGCGTCGAGCGGAGCCGGTGGGGAACGTGCGGCTCGCGCGCGCGGGCGAGAACGACGAGCGCGAAGGCCGCGCCACCGAGCGCCAGCGCCTGACCCACGAGCCCCGCCGCGCGCAGCCACAACAGGACGAAGGAGACCACGACGACGCCACACTAACACGTGAGTGTCTCGGGCGGATTTTCTCTGTAGACTGTAAATATTCTGCCCGGTTGTTGAGTCACATCAAAGATCCTCCGGGAGTGGTTCCGCCCGCAGCGCGAGGGAAGGGCGAGAATCCGAACCCGGTGGCAGACAAGGAGTCGGCCATGCGGACCCGATGGATCATCGAAGCTCTCGTCACGTTGGCCATGGTCGTGAGCGGCCCGGGAACGATCCGGGCCGACGACCCGCCGCCCTCCCAAGGGCAACCCAGCGAGATCACGCCCGCCCGTGTGAGCTACACCTACGGCGAGGTGTCGTTCTGGCGGCCCGGCGCTCAGGAGTGGGCAGAGGCCAAGGTCAATACGCCCCTGGCGCCCGGCGACGTGCTCTACACCGGTCAGGGCGGCAACGTCGAGGTGCAATTCGGGCCACGGGCCTTCGTGCGCGCCGGCAACGGGACCCAGCTCGGCCTGGACAACCAGGAGCCCGACTTCGTGCAGTTTCGCGTGACGTCCGGCCATGCTGCGCTCGACGTGCGCGAGATCGCGCCCGGCAACACGGTGGAGATCGATACTCCGAACGCGGCGTTCACCATCGAGAGCAAGGGCTACTACCACGTCGATCTGTCCGAGGACACGACGACGTTCCGGACCCATCGCGGGGGCAGCGCCACCATGACGGGCGCGGCGGGATCAGCCACCCCCGTCCCGGCCAACCAGCAGATCGTGGTCACGGGCACCGACACGCCGAACGTGGCGACGGGCACGGCGCCGCCGCTCACCGCGTGGGACCGCTGGAACTACGAGCGCACAGCCTACCTGCTCCAGCCCGCCAACACGCAGTACGTCTCGGCCTCGATGTACGGAACGGAGACGCTCGCCCAGCACGGCACCTGGCGCACGGTGGAGTCGTACGGTCCCGTGTGGGTGCCCGCGAGCGTGCCTCCGGGATGGGTGCCCTACAGCACCGGGCGGTGGATCTGGGATCCGCGCTTCGGCTGGACCTGGCTCGACGACGCGCCCTGGGGCTGGGCGCCGTACCACTACGGCCGCTGGGTCTTCGCCGGGAGTTACTGGGCGTGGGCGCCCGGCCCGGTCGTCGTCCGGCCCGTGTACGCGCCCGCCCTCGTCGTGTTCCTCGGCGGCCCCGTCAGAGTGACGGTGGGCGTCCGTCCTCTCCACTGGGCGCCGCTCGGCTGGGGCGAGCCAGTCATCCCGTGGTGGGGTCGTCCGGGCTTCGTCGGCGTGGCCTGGTGGGGCGGCTGGGGTGGTCCCCGCGTCGTGAACAACGTCGTCGTCAACCGCACCACCACCGTCAACGTGACCAACATCACCGTGTACAAGAACGTGCACGTGCACAACGCGGTCGTGGCTGTGCCCGAAGAGCGCTTCGGCCACGGGCACGTCCAGCCCACGCGGATCGACGACGCGCGTGTGCGAGAGCTCACCCCGGTCCGGGGCGCGCTCGAGGTCAAGCCCGTCGCGGCCAGCGTGATGCCGGCCGGCGGCTCGGGCGTGAAGCCCCCGGCGGCCATCCACGAGCGCACCGTCGTGGCAACGCGTGCGCCGCGGGACTTCACGCCGACGCTCCGCGCGCAGGGGCTTGGCGCGGACCGCGAGGCCACGCCCTCGGCGGCACCGCGACTGGTGCCCGCGCCGAAGCCCACGCGAGAGCGCGCGAGCGTCGCCACGCCGTCGGCGGAAGGTCCAAGCTCCGGCCAGAGAACCCGCTCGGGTGAGTCACCGAATGCCCGTCGCGCGGATCCGAGCCCTCGTCCGGGCACGACTCCGGACGCCGGAGTCGGCGCGCCTCGGCCCGGTCCTCACGGGCCCGAAGAGAAAGCGCGAGCGCGCGAAGACAAGAGAGAGCGGGCCGCCGTGCAGCCGGAGCCGAAGCAGGGCAAGCGGCCAGGCGAGGAAACCGAGCGCGTCCCGCGCCAGGCGCCGCCGCCGCCGCCACCGCACGACCCCGCGGCGTCACGCCAAGCGGCGCCGCGTCCTCAAGCTGCGCCGGACCAGCGCGGGCGACGGGAGGCTCCGCCAGAGCCGCGCGCCAAGGCCCCCGGTGAGCCTCGCGGCCGTGGCGAGCGTCCCGACGAGGGCCAGCCCTCGCAGCGCCCCAACGAGCGCCCGGATCGGGGGGACCGGCGGTCGGATCGCTAGCCGCCACCCGTCCGCGGTGGGCCGCACGTCGCGCCGCGGACGGGATATCTCAGGGCTTCTTGAAGGCTCCGTCGCGGTCGAGCTGCATCAGCGCCTGCACACCGGTGCTGAACGTCGGCCCGCCGCCCGGCACCGCAGCCGACTGGATCGCTTCCAGCAGTTCGCGCTTGGTCGCACCGTGCTGAACGGCCCGACGCATGTGGGCGACGACGCCCTTCTCTCGCCCGCGAAAGGCCAGGATCCCGATGATGACCATCTCGCGATGCTTGATCGACAGCTCCTTGCCTTCGCCGACCGACAACGCGCTCAACGGCCCTCGGGCGCGGACGTACTCCGGGTCTTCGCGCGCCACCCAGTCCCAGAACGGATAGCCGTAGGGACTGGCGGTCTGCCCATCGACCTTGTCGCTCATCGTGGCCTCCTCGAGTCGTGCGAGATTCGCCAGAAGGTATCACATTGCGGGCGTGCGGATTCCTGCATACCCTGGCCTTGATGTCCTCTGCACCTTCGCCGACTGCGCCGGTGCTCGGCGGCGCGGCTCGGTCCTGGATCGATCGCAACATTCTGGCGCTCGGGCGTGAGATGCGGCTCTCGTATCTTCCGCCGCTCATGGTCTACGTCGCGGCGGGCATCTCTGGGCTCACGGGCATCGTCGGCACGTTCTTCGTCAAGGAGCGGCTGGGGCTGTCGGCCGAGTTTCTCGCCGCGCTCGGCTTCTGGGCGGTGCTGCCGTGGAGTCTCAAGGTGCCGCTCGGACACGTCGTCGATCTGATCTGGCGCTGGAAGGCCGCGCTGGTGTTCGTGGGTGCCGGCGTGATCACAGCGAGCCTCGGCATCATGGTCGGCCTGCTCGGCTACACCGAGTCGATGCGCGCGCTCTGGAGCGTCGAAGCCTGGTTCGTGCTGGCCACGCTGCTCTCGCCCGTCGGCTACGTCGTGCAAGACGTCGTCGCGGACGCGATGACCGTCGAGGCGGTGCCGCGCTTCGACGCCGAGGGCCGGCCGATCGGGATGGCCGAGCGCAAATCCATGAACACGACCGTGCAGACGCTCGGCCGCGTCGCGATCATCGGGGGCAGCGTCCTCGTCTCGCTGGCGAACGTGTACCTGCTGCACGGCGCCGGCGAGCTGCCCGAGGCCGAGAAGGCGCTCGCGTATCTGCGCGTCTACGAGCTGGCGCTCGTCATTCCCGTCGTCTCGGTCTTCGGCGTCGTCTTCGGGCTGGCCCTCAACTGGCGCGCCGCGCGCCGCCTCATGGCGAAGGGTTTCGCGCGGGGTGACGTCCGCCGGATGCTGAACCCGCACGGCGAGCGGCCTCCGATCAATTGGTGGATCCTCGGCGGCGGCTTCGCGTTCGCGATCGTCTCGCTCGGCGTCGGGGTCGGCCAGGTCACCGGCGGTCAGGAGATCATCTTCGCCGCGTCGATGGCGATCGTCCTGTTCCTGATGTGGCGACTCACCAGCGAGCTGGAGCCGGAGGCGCGCCACGTGCTGGTGGGGACGGCGATCGTGTCCTTCGTCTTCCGTGCCGTCCCCGGACCGGGCGCCGGCTCGACCTGGTGGATGATCGATCATCTGGGCTTCGATCAACAGTTCCTGGCGACGCTGTCGCTGATCGGGAGCGCGCTCACCCTGGCCGGACTGTTCATCTTTCGCCGCTTCATGGCCGAACGGTCGATCGCCTACATCGTCGGCTTCCTCACCATCGCGAGCACCGTCATCGGGCTGCCGATCGTCGGCATGTACTACGGGCTGCACGAATGGACGGCGGCGCATACCGGCGGGATCGTCGATGCGCGCATGATCGCGCTCATCGACACGGCGCTCGAGTCGCCGCTCGGCCAGGTCTCGATGGTGCCGATCCTGGCGTGGATCGCGAATTCGGCGCCCGACCGATTGAAGGCGACGTTCTTCGCGGTCATGGGATCGTTCGTGAACCTGGCGCTGACCGCCGCACAGCTCGGCACCAAGTACCTGAACCAGATCTTCACCGTCACGCGCGAAGTGAGGGATCCGACCGGTGCGATCGCGGCGCCGGCGGACTACAGCGAGCTCGGGATGCTCCTGGTGGTGGCGACCGTGCTCGGCTTCGTGCTGCCGATGCTGGCGATCTTGTTCGTCAAGTCGAGCCGGTTCCGCAGCGCCTGAGGCCGGCCGCATCTCTTGCGCGATTACGTGGGACCCGGCCTCCGGATTGTTCGAGCGGCTCGAGGGGCCGGACGGGTCACGACGAGCTGGACATCTCGCAACTGAGACTCATCGCCATCAGCGTCGGTGTCAGATCCAGCCAGAACCGGGATTCTGGATAAAGGAGTAGTCCCACACGGATACCCGGTACTGGGCCGCCGACGGGAGGGGGGCGATCTCGAAATATGCCCGCTGGAATCCGTTCACACCGCCGGGTATCCACCCGATCCGCTGCCCCACGACGGCTCCGGACGAGTCGAGCGCCTGCGCAAGAAGGCGCACCGGCTCGGCGGCCTCTCCGTGTAGGCTAGTGACGTAGCCACGGATCCGACGGGCCCCGCCTTGCTCGGGCTCAACTGTCCAGTCGATCACGAAATGGCGTTCCCAGCCGGCCATCAGGGTGGTGGTGGTGGTTGATCCGGATGGGGTCAGGTAACCGCTGGCCGTCCCACAAGCCGTCACGGTGACGGCGATCAGTATGAGTCGTGCCAAGGCGAGAAATGACTTGGGCCGCGCAGTCATGTCAAACACCCCCGAGTTGTAACGTAGCACGTGCATCGAAGGTTCCGAGGCGACGCAGCTTTCGGCGCCGCGCGACCGGCTCGTAGCCGCGCTCGCTACCGCGGTGGCAGCACGATCATGGTGAGGTCGGTCTCGGCGACCTTGACCGAAAGGCGCCACGGCGCCGCGCCGACCTGATCCAGCGCGAAGTAGAGCACCGTGTTGCCCTGCACCCGGGTATCCCCGCCCATGGGAATGTTGACGCCGACGCCGGTGCCCACGCCGACCCCGCCTCGACTGCCGATGCTAGCGCCACCGACGCCGATCCCGATCCCGGTGCTGCTGCCGCTGCCCGCGGGAGGATGCTCGATGGTCTGCGGTCGGACACTTCTGTCCGCCATGACGATCTGGGCGTTCTCGAGCCGATAGCCCCCGGTATCGATCTCCACGCGAAGCCGGTCGGCCAGCACGAGGTAGTCCGCGGAGATGGTGCGACCCGACGGCGGGAACTCCGGCTTGTAGGGAAGGGAAGCGGTCGAGCATCCGCTCAGAGCGGCCAGCAGCGCGCACAGCGCGAGCGTGGACCTCATGGAATCACTCCTGTTCCAAGTGTAGTTGACGCGGGCCCTGCTGTGCCACCACCTGGAGCCATCCGGCGCCATATCGCGCCGCCTTGAGGCGCCCGACTCCGTGAGCGCGCTCGAGCTCGGTGAGATCGCGCGGTCGTAACGTCGCGATGTCGCGCAGCGTGCGATCGCTGGCGACGATGAAGGGAGCCACGCCCTCCGCTCGCGCCACGGCCAGTCGGTGGCGGCGGAGCGCCTCGAAGAGCGCCAGCGCCGACGCGTCCAGCTCCGCCGGCGCGCGGCTCGCCACCCGGCCCGGCGCGGCGACCCGCTCGGGCGCTCGATCGGGCGCCGGCTCGGTCCGCTGCCGGCCGACCGCCTCGGCGCGCTCGCGTCCAGACGAGGGCGGCAGGAGCAGGCGCGCCGGGCGCTCGCCCTTCATCACGGCGCGGCCGTCTTCGGTCAGCGTGACGACGGGACGATCGACGCCGGCGAAGCTCACCCAGCCGGCCGACACGCAGCGGCGGAGCAGCGCGACCAGCCACGGCGCCGGCTGATCGCGGAGGTTGCCGAACGTCTGAAACTTCGTGAGCCCCGCGCGCTCGAGTCGCTCGTCGGCGTCGCCGTGGACGAGCTTGGCGGCGAGCTGGAGCCCGAACCGACCATGCACGCGCGCCACACCCGACAGGGCCTTCCGCACGATCAGCGCCGCGCCTTCCGGGTCTCCCGTCTCCGGTTCCTCGCCCAGGGCGAGACACACGTCGCAGCGGCCGCAGCCTGCGAGCGTCTCCGCCTCGTCGCCGAAATAGCGCAGGATCGCGTCGTGGCGGCAGCTGCCGCCCTCGGCCCACCGAATCAGCTCGAGGAACATGCTCCACTTGTGCTCGACCACTGCGGGATCCGATGTCGCGTCCCCGGCGCCCCGCTCGAGCAAGGCCCGCCGCAGCGGCAAGTCACGGGCGCTGACGAGCAGGAGGCCGAGCGCGGGCGCCCCGTCGCGACCGGCACGGCCGACCTCCTGGTAGTACGCCTCGATCGACCCGGGCGGGCCGAGGTGGATCACCGCGCGCACGTCCGGGCGGTCGATCCCCATGCCGAAGGCGTTCGTCGCCACCACGGCCTCGAGCCGGCCCTCCGCGAAGTCGCGCTGCACCGCATCGCGCGTCTTCCCGTCGAGGCCGGCGTGGTACGAGCGAGCGCGCCAGCCGCGCGTGGCCAGCCGCTCGCTCTCTGCGTCGGCCTGCTTGCGCGTGGGCGCGTACACGATGGCGGTCCCACGACCGCGCCCAGGGCCCGCGAGCGCCTCCGCGAGGGCGCCGTCCACCAGACGCTCCCGCTCACGGCGGCCGGCGATCTCCGCGGCGCGCAGCGCCAGATTGGGGCGCGCGAAGCCCCGGACGATCTGCGGTGTCTCGGGCGCCAGGCCGAGCCGGGCCAGGATCTCATCGCGCACGATCGGTGTCGCCGTCGCCGTGCACGCCAGCACGCGCGCGCGCGGCAGGTCGGCGAGCAGTGTCCCGATCTCCAGGTATTCCGGGCGGAAGTCGTGGCCCCACTCGCTGATGCAGTGCGCTTCGTCGATGGCGACCAGTGGGCAATCGAGCCCGCCGATCAGACCGCGAAACCCAGGGAACGCGAGCCGCTCCGGCGCGACGTAGACGAGGGCAAATTCGCGCCTCGCCACCCGCGCCATGCGGCGCCGCATCTCCACCGCGTCGAGGGTCGACGCGAGATACGTCGCCCGCACGCCGCGGGCTTCGAGCGCCTGGACCTGATCGGTCATCAGCGCCACGAGCGGCGACACGACCAGGGTCGTGCCGGTCAGGATGGTCGCCGGAAGCTGATAGCTGAGGCTCTTGCCACCGCCGGTCGGCGCCACGAGCAGCAAGCGCCCGTGGGCGAGCAGCGTCTCGATGGCCTCGCGCTGGCCGGGACGAAATGCGGCGTAGCCCAGTCGTTCCAGGGCGGCGTCGAGATCGCTCACGCTTTGTGATATAGCAGACACCACTCGTCACCAACAATGCGTCCATGAAAATACCCATCAAGTTCGGGGGGTACCAGGAGCCGGCGTCCATCCACAACCGCGCCGCGGCGCACTTCGGCGAGCTGCTCGAGCAGAAGCTCGGCGACCGCGTCACCTTCGAGCTGATCGGCAGCATCTTGAAGCTCGGTCGCCCGTCGGGCGATCTCGTGCCGATGGTCGAGCGCGGGGAGCTGTCGTTCTGCTACATGTCCACCGTGCGATTTTCCCGGACGGCGCCGGAGCTGCAGCTCCTCGAGCTGCCCTTCGTCGTCGAGGACCGGCGCACGGCGTTCAGGGCGCTGGATGGCGAGTACGGCGAGACGGCCAGGCGCCACGTCGAGGAGCGAACGGCCTGCCGCCTCCTGGGATACTGGGACAACGGCTTCCGCCACCTCTCCAACCGGGTGCGACCCATCCGCACACCCGAGGACTGCCGCGGCATCCGCATCCGCACCCAGATGAGCGACCTGCACGGGGAAGTCTTTCGGGCGCTCGGCTTCGAGCCGATCGCCTCCGACGTCAAGGAGTTCGTGGAGCAGATCGGCGGCGATCGTTTCCAGGCCCTAGGACAATCCCCTGACCAACATCTACAACTTCGGTGTCCATCGGTATCATCGCTACATCACGCTCAGCGGGCATTTCTGGGGCGCGTCCGCCATCGTGTGCAACGCCGCGCACTACCGGAGCTGGCCCACAGAAGTGCAGTCGACCGTGGACGCGGCGGCCCGCGAGGCCACCGCGTACCAGCGTCAGTTGGCGGCGGCTGAGGACGCCGAGATCATGGCGAAGCTCGACCCGGCCAAGAACGACGTGATCCGACTCACCGACGGAGAGCGTGCCGCGTTCATGCGAGCGGTGCAGCCGGTGCTGGAGAAGTACCGCAGACAGCTCGATCCGAAGCTCTTCGCCTTCCTGGAATCGTGACGGCGCGACAGCTCCGTCACGTGGCGGGGATGCCGGTGATCAGAAGAGCGTCGAGTCGCCGTTGGCCCTCACGATGAAGTGCTTGTTGGCCGCCGGCATGTCCACTTCGATCGGCTTCGGGTAGAGCGCCGTGCAGCCGAAGAGCAGGAGGACGACACCCAGTGTTGCGAATCGAAGCGCCGCCATATTGTCCTCCTGCCACCCGAGAGGTGGCGGGGAGAATACGAGCAGCGGCGTCCCCTTGTCAAGGGCGAGTTGCGTGTCGAAGGCTACTCATCGCCGTTCGCGAATAGCGGAAGCGCGGCGAGCGGCTTCCGAAAAGGCGAACGGCGCGGGCCGAGCCCGCGCCGTTGTCGACAGGGGGCGGACCTGGGAGCTAGTCGCCGATTCCCTGGACTTCGTTGAGCCGGTCAGGAGAGGACTTGTAGTTGAGGTTCAGCTGCTGCTTCTGGAAGTACGCCTTGCCGCCATCGAAGGTCACATCGGTGGCCGGGTACTGAGGCACGGTCGAAACGCTCTGACCCTGGATACCCGAGGCCGAACCAGCGACCTGAGCGTCGGCCTGAGCCGACGGGCAGGGGCCGAAGTTGGTGCCCTCTGCGCCGTACGAGCCGGCGCACCACGCCCCCACGGGCGCCTGCGCGAAGGCCATCGCCGGGATAGCGAACGCAACCACAGCAAACACAGTTACGACTCCCGTCCACTTCATCGCACTCTCCAATTGTTGGAATTCACTGCACTGACTTCGGCCCATCCAAATTACTGGAAACGCATGACCCGATTAAAGCAACAACGGTGCCAAGCCCCAGTGACGATCCGAACGTCGTTGCGATGTGCACTTAGAGAACGGCGTGGGGGCGCGCCGGCGAAGTGTTGGGTCGGGGCTGCCGGAAATTGTTCCCTATCGGTGCCGCTCTGACAGGGACGCACGCGCATCCACTCAAGTCGCGCGGTTCGACGAGACAAATTCGGCAACGATTGGTGCCTCGGCACCTCCGACTCCGCGTCGCCACCAACGCGCGTAGCACGCGCGTGAACCCCGCGCCGCACGCACATGACGCCGGCCGTCGAGAAATTGCGGAACGCGCGCGCAGTGAATTCGGAAAGGCGCGAGTCTGTCCAGCGCGCCGTCGCTCATGGACAGCTCCTTGACACAGCGCCCCGGCTGGAGCAGCCTCGCGTGAGGCCCTTCGACTTGGAGGCACGAGACGATGACGACGCATGCGATCGAGCCGCGGATGGAGCTGGAGCAGAACCTTCACATGTACCGCCAGATGGCGAAGATCCGCGCCTTCGAGGAGCAGGTGCACGAGCTCTACAAGAGCGCGAAGATGCCGGGGCTGGCCCACCTCTACGTCGGCGAGGAGGGCGTGGCGGTCGGCGTGTGCGAGGCGCTGCGCCGCGACGACTTCATCACGAGCACGCATCGCGGCCACGGCCACTGCCTGGCCAAGGGCGCGTCGGTCAACCGGATGTTCGCCGAGCTCCTCGGCAAGGAGCCGGGCTACTGCCGCGGCAAGGGCGGCTCGATGCACATCGCCGATCCCGAGACGGGTAACCTCGGCGCCAACGCCATCGTGGGTGGGTCGGCCGGTATCGCGACGGGCGCCGCACTCTCGGCGAAGATGCGCGGTAGCGGCCAGGTCGCGGTGTGCTTCTTCGGCGATGGCGCGCTCGGTCAGGGCCTCCTCTACGAGACGATGAACATGGCGGCGCTCTGGAAGCTGCCCGTGATCTATCTCTGCGAGAACAACCTGTACGGTGAGTACACGCCCTGCAGCGAGACGATCGCTGGCGACATCCTGGCGCGTCCCCGGGCGCTCGGCATCCACGCCGAGAGCGTCGACGGCCAGGACGTCCAGGCGGTCCACGCGACGATGCGCCGCCTCGTCGAGCGCGCGCGCCGCGGCGAGGGGCCGGCGTTCCTCGAGTGCAAGACGTACCGGTACTACGGCCACCACGTCGGCGACGTGAACCGCGAATATCGCACGCGGGAAGAAGAGAAGGAGTGGATGAGCGAGCACGATCCGCTCCAGACCCTGGCCTCCCGGCTCACGGCGCAAGGGCTCGCCGATGGAAGCGTCTTCGAGCGCATCCAGACCGACGTCAAGGCCGAGATCGACACCGGCGTGCAGTACGCGCTGTCCGCGCCGTATCCGGACGCGCGCCAGGTCGACGAGGACGTCTATGCGTGATGTGAGCGGCGGAGCGCCATCGCTCGCATGAGCCTGAGCCCCGACGAGTTCCGCGAGCACCTGGTGCTGGCGTCGGCCACCGCCGGGCTCACGCTCCCCGAGCTGGTCCTGCCTACCGCGCACCACGTCGTGCTGCGCGGGATGCGCTTCCACTACCTCGACTGGGGCACGCGCGGTCAACCCCCGATGCTGTTCCTGCACGGGGGCGGGCTCAACGTCCACACCTGGGATCTCGTCTGCGCCGCCCTCCGGCTCGAGCGCCACTGCCTCGCCCTCGACCAGCGGGGCCACGGCGACAGCGAGTGGTCGCCCGAGATGGACTATGCGACCGAGAGCCACGTCGCCGACCTCGACGCCTTCATCGACTGCCTCGGCTTCGATCGATTCGTCCTCGTCGGCATGTCGCTGGGCGGCGCCAATGCCCTGGCCTGGGCCGGCGGCCACGGCCAGCGCCTCGCGGGGCTCGTCCTCGTCGACGTGGGGCCAGAGGTCCGCCAGGCCGGTGTGCGGAAGATCGCCGCCTTTACCTCGGAGGCCACGCCGCTCGACTCGGTCGAGGACTTCGTCACCCGGGCCCTGGCCTTCAACCCGCGCCGCGACGCCGTCCTCCTGCGCCGGAGCCTGCTCCACAATCTGCGCCGCATGCCCGACGGCAAGTGGATGTGGAAGTACGATCAGCGTCATCGAGGCCGCGGCGCCGACCCCGCGGCCACCGAGCGGCGCCGCCAGCTCCTGTGGTCGGCGGTGGCCAAGGTCGCCTGTCCAACCCTCGTGGTGCGCGGCGCCGAGAGCGACGTGTTCCACGACGAGGACGCCGAGCGGCTGACCCGCGCCCTGCCCAACGGCCGCTGGGTGAAGGTGGCGGGCGCCGGTCACACCGTGCAGGGCGACAACCCGGCCGGGCTGCTCGCGGTGCTGCGCGAGTTCCTGGACGAGGTGACGGCGGAGCCCCGCCGGGTCTAGAATCGCGACAAACGCGAGAGGGAGGCCGCTCCAATGCCGGTGATCACCCGCCAGATCGGTGTTTGCTTCGCCGCCGAAGTGGACGGCATCGACATGACCGGGCCGCTGTCCGCGGACGAGGTGGCGGCGATCCACGCCGGCATGGACAAGTACGCCGTGCTGGTCTTCCATGACCAGGCGATCACCGACGAGCAGCAGCTCGCCTTCACCCGCAGCCTGGGAGAGATCGAGCACGCGATCGGCACGAGCCTGCGCGCGCCGGACGAGTACCGCCGGCCGACCACCTTCGCCGACGTGTCCAATCTCGACCAGAACCACAAGGTGTTCGCCCGCGATGACCGGCGGCGGCTGTTCGCCCTCGGCAACCGGCTCTGGCATTCGGACAGCTCGTTCAAGGTGATCCCCGCGAAGTACTCGCTGCTCCACGCCCGCAGCGTGCCGTCGAAGGGCGGCAACACCGAGTTCGCGTACATGCGCGCCGCGTACGATGCCCTCGACGACGAGACCAAGGCCGAGGCCGAGGACCTGATCTGCGAGCACTCGCAGATCTTCTCGCGGCAGCAGCTGGGCTTCACCGACTTCACCGACGACGAGCGTGCGCGCTTCAAGCCGGTTCGCCAGCGCCTGGTGCGCGTTCATCCGGGGACCGGCCGCAAGTCGCTCTACCTGTCCTCGCACGCGGGCACCATCCTCGGCTGGCCGGTACCGGAGGCGCGGTTCTTCCTGCGCGACCTGGTCGAGCACGCGACCCAGCGGCAGTTCGTCTACGCGCACACGTGGCGCGTGGGCGACCTCGTCATGTGGGACAACCGTCAGACGATGCACCGTGCCCGGCCCTTCCCGGCGCACGAGCCGCGCGACATGCGTCGAACCACGCTCGCCGGCGACGGGCCGACCGTGGCTCAGGCCGCCGCCTGAGCAGGCCTTCTCTCTGACCGTCGGGTATCTTCCGTCCGAGAGGGGGTGAGCTTGTGGCGAAAGGCAAGAGCATGCGCAAGGAGAAGAAGAAGCCGAAAAAGAAGAAGAAGTAACATCGGATGTCCCGCCCGCTCCTGCTCAGCTGTGAGGCGGTCAGCAAGGCCTACGGGACCCGGTCGCTCTTCGACGATCTGTCGTTCGGATTGTTCGAAGGCGACCAGGCCGGCCTCGTCGGCCCCAATGGCTCCGGCAAGTCCACCCTCCTCAAGATCCTCGCCGGCGACACGACGCCCGACCGTGGCTCGCGCTCGCTCCGCGGCGGCGTCCGCGTCGGCTACGTGGCGCAGGACCCCGTCTTCCCGGTCGGTCGCACGGTCGACGACGTCGTGAGGGCGGCGCTGGCCGACGTCGACGAAGAGGAGCGGCCCGGCCGGATCGCGCAGGCCCTCGGCCGGGCCGGGTTCTCGGACGGGCGTGCGGACGTCGACACGCTGTCGGGGGGCTGGAAGAAGCGGCTCGCCATTGCGCGCGAGCTGGCCGCCGCGCCCGACATCCTCTTGATGGACGAGCCCACCAATCATCTCGACGTGGAAGGCATTCTCTGGCTGGAGGACGTTCTGACCGAGCGCGCGCGGGCGTTCCTCGTGGTGAGCCACGATCGTTACTTCCTGGAGCACGTCGCCACGCGCATGCTCGAGCTGAACCGCGTCTATCCCACCGGCCTGTTCGAGACCGAGGGGCGCTACAGCGAGTTCCTGGCACGCCGCGACGACTTCCTGCGGGGGCAGGCGGCCTATCAGGAGTCTCTGGCCAACACCGTGCGGCGCGAGATCGAGTGGCTCCGGCGCGGCGCCAAGGCGCGGTCGAGCAAGGCGAAGGGGCGCATCAAGGAGGCGGGCCGGCTCATCGATGAGCTGGAGGACAACCGGGCCCGTGGTGTCACGGCCAGGGCGGGGATCGACTTCACGTCCTCGCAGCGCCGGACGCGGCGGCTGCTGGTCGCGCGCGGCCTGACGAAGTCGCTCGGCGGGCGGCGCCTCGTCAGCGACCTCGAGCTTGTCATCACGCCCGGCACGCGCGTCGGCTTGATCGGCCCCAATGGCAGCGGCAAGACGACGCTCCTCAACCTGCTCGCGGGCGCGCTGCCGCCCGACGGCGGCGAGATCGAGCGCGCGGACGGCCTGCGCATCGTGCGCTTCGAGCAGGAGCGCGGCGGACTCGTGCCCACGCAGAGCCTGCGACGCGCGCTGGCCCCCGACGGCGACGCCGTCACGTGGCAGGGCCGCAGCGTCCACGTCGCCTCGTGGGCCAAGCGCTTCCTGTTCCGGCCCGAGCAGCTCGAGCTGCCCGTTGGACGTCTGTCGGGCGGCGAGCAGGCCCGCGTCCACATCGCGCGCCTGATGCGTGAGCCGGCCGACCTGCTCATCCTCGACGAGCCCACCAACGACCTCGACATCCCGACGCTCGAAGTGCTCGAGGACAGCCTCGCGGAATTCGATGGCGGACTCGTCCTCGTGACCCACGACCGCTTCATGCTCGAGCGCGTGTCCACGGTCATCCTCGCCCTCGACGGCGTTGGCGGCACGGCGACGTTCGCCGACTACGCGCAGTGGGAAGCGGCTCGAAGCGCCGGCGCACCGGCGCCGCGCAAGGCGCCGGAACGCGTCTCCGAGTCGTCGCGCCCGCGGGCGAAGCGTCTTGGCTATCGCGAGCAGCGCGAGTGGGACGGCATGGAGCAGGCGATCCTCGACGCCGAGCGCGCCGTCGAGGCGTGCCACCGCGAGGCCGACGACCCGGCGATCGCCTCCGACCCGACGGCGCTGCAGCAGCGGTACGCCGCGCTGGAAGCCGCGCAGGCGGAAGTGGACCGGCTCTACGCGCGCTGGGCGGAGCTGGAGTCCAAGCAGGCCTGACGCGGGGACCA
>Ga0066710_100000860_pt1 | contig 20595 bp, 20 predicted proteins | sample GraSoiAngelo_159_FD_79666 | JGI IMG/M metagenome (GOLD analysis project Ga0066710, IMG submission 79666) | Grasslands soil microbial communities from the Angelo Coastal Reserve, California, USA - 14_1009_16_40cm | ecosystem: Environmental > Terrestrial > Soil > Grasslands | place: USA...
AACCGGTGAGGTGGGCAGAGTGTTCGTCTCGGTAGGCAAGGTTATGCGAGGGGTGATGAAAGCGTCCAAGGCTGACGGGATCAATATCGGCCAGTCAAACGGTCGAGCCGCGTCCCAGGAAGTATTCCATATGCATGTACACGTTATTCCACGCTACATTCACGAATTGCCTGGCGGTTTCCCGGAACGAAAGAACGCGAGCGACGCAGATCTAGAACAGATTGGTAGAAAGATCAAAGCTGCAATCGAGGGATAGAGTCACATATTGATACCGGGAAGACGCCAAAGGAACCAAACATCACCTAGGCTTGAGTGACTTGGGCAAGATTTCAGATCCTGAAATGGAACTCCTGGCGGCGAATTGGAAAGCGCATCTTCATCCATTTCCGAGCCTTTCGAAACTTGTGCCCGGCGAAATTGAAGACGAGGAACTCGAGGAAATCAGCGACTTTCATGCCAATCTCGTCGAGTGGGACGGATACAATGCTGGCCTTGTATCTAGAGTAATGAAAGGGCAGAGCCTTAAACTATCAGGTTTCAGTCTGAACCCCGAACCATCCCTCGGTGCCAAGATAGATCAATTGCTCTCACGTTATCCGAAGCATTCAGCGCTATTCCTTGCCTACAAGAAGGAATACAATGAGATGCTGGAGATGGTTGAATTGGCATCCAAGATCAACGAAAGAAGATAGCTAGAAACGGCCTATACCCACCACCCCGATTGGCCCATGGCCCAACTAGACTAGACATGACTGGAAACGATCGAGCCTCTATCCATAGGGTGCCTTAACGTCCGGCTGTCGAACCGGAGCCTTGACTGATCTCAGGACCTGGTCGGAAACCTTGAACCTGACGAGGGGCTGACTTGTATTGACAAGATACACAGGGTCGCCATCGCCTTGATACTTGTCTATTCTCGACACGTTAGACAGTTCGAGCCTCGCCTTCAGAACCGTTCCATCAGTAAGATGATACTCGTTCCACTTCTCATCCCCAACTCGGTCAAAATCAAGGCTTGCAACGACCTTGTAGGATGAAGGGTCCGCCAGGTTAAGCTGGGTCGTCGTGGGCTGACCTCTAAGGTTCGGGGCACCATGAGTTGCAATAATGTTCTGCGCGTTCATATTGTAGGAAGGTTGTCCCTGCTCATTCAGTCCCCTGACAACCTTGACCACTACAAGTTTCACGAAGAGCTTGGTCTGATCTTCCAGTTTGTACTTAGTCCACGGTTCGGAAATTACTGTGAACTCCATTGGGGTCATACTCGTAAGATCGATTGCTGACTGAGACGGCTTCTGACTAGAACCTGATTCGGTTGACATTATCGATCTATAGAGTGAGCAGCTTTCCTATCAACATTTACTGGAAACTATCCTCCATGAGAAAATGACCTCGAGGGAGGAAATATGACTCAAGAATGAAACGAGAAAAATTGACCCTGGCTTGGGGCCAGAGTCTTGGGTTTGCTTACTCTTCTGCTTCGGTTGGGGTTATCGTCAGCTGTGTGAGCTTTTCTCCGCGAAGCACCGATATGTTGACGTGTCTTCCGATGGCTTTGTCGTCGAGTAGTCCGCGAAGCTCCATGAGGCTCTCAACCGGTTTCCCGTCGAGCTTCACAATAACATCGCCTATTGCTAGGCCTGCTTTCTTCGCAGAGCTGTCCTGGTCTACGCCGTAGACGATCAGTCCAGCGTCTTGGCCGATACTGGCTTGCTCGGATAGGTTGTCTGGTAGGTTGATACTGTCTGCGGTGATGCCCATGTATGCGCGCTTGATCTTTCCATCGTGCATTAGCTTGTCGATGACGCTCTTGACGGTGTTGACTGGTACTGAGATTCCGCGGTTGTTGGCGTATGCAGCGTTGATTCCGATAAGTCTACCCCTAGCGTCGACCAATGGTCCGCCGGAGTATCCTGGGTTGAGACGTGCGTCTGAGACTACGACCTTGTCCATTGATGCTCCCCACCATCCACGTACATTGTATGCTGGGTTGGTTACGATTCCTGATGTGGCGCTTGGTTGTCTGCCGAAGGGGTTGCTTACTGCGAGGACGAACTGTCCGACTTTTAGATTGTCGGAGTTTCCTTGATCAACTGGTGTGAGGTTGTTCGAGTCGATCTTCAACAGTGCAATGTCCGAGTATGGGTCTCGTCCCACTACTTTGGCTGTGTGTTTCGTTCCGTCGCTGAAGCCTACTTCGACTTCGCGCATATCACCGATGACGTGGTTGCTTGTGACGATGTGTCCGTCTTTGCTCCAGACGGTTCCTGTTCCGCCTCTCCATCTTCCGGCTCCTACCCGGACGACGGATTGAGAGACTTTCTCTGTAACATCGACTATTGCGTCGGAGATTGATTCAAGTATCGCTGACGAATTTGTTTGTTTACTCATTTTTTCACCTTACCCACTAAGAGTGGGTGGAGCTATTTGTTGACCGAGGAGTGCTAACCCGGGTCACAAGGCTAGGCGAAAGACATGTCCGGAAAGAACGCAACCGGCGTTAACATGTTCCGGCCACGTCTGGGTCCGCCGTAGAGTCGTGAAATGTGACCCATAAGCTGGTGCGACGCTTTCACTGCTTGACTAGTGTCTCTTTCCCCTCCTACCTTGGCGTCGATGCTGAGGTAGTTCTCGGTGAACTTCGCATCTATCTGGATGCTGTCCTCCTCAGTGATCCATTTCAGAACGAGGCCCTCCTCGTTCTGTGAGTATCCTAGCCAGCGTAGACTTCCGAACCAGCGCCCCTTGAGTCCTGCGATTATCCTCTGAACATCAATATCATGCGGGAGTAGGGATTGGACAATTGGGATCCGTGGTTGAGTCGAGCTTAGAGGACGAGGGGCCTGTTGGTTGCCTCTCACTGTCAACCTATACCCTTCGGACACCTTCTCTACAAGACCTTCATCCTCCAATCTGTCGAGAACCCTAGACAACATCTCCTGATGAACGCCGAGAAGGCGCTTCAATCCGTCGAATGCAAAGACAGTCAAGCCTTCTTCTTGGATTGCTTGGAGGATGTTACTATCCCTCGGCGTGAGCTCGATCTCACCAGATTCGACGAGCTCTGGGAATCCGAGAGGGTTCTCTTTCGTAGTGACCATCTATGGTTCTAGCCTTGTGACCTGATTATAAACCTGGTAGTAGACGGCTACCAAGTAGGTTGCCCCAAGCGTATCAAGTAAGCCTGGCTTGACCAGGAAAAAGCGGGGCGCATAAATATCGCAAATCCATCGTTCAGACAACATGTCTCCGAGGAGCATGAAACCACCGAAGGACGACGCTGAGTATTTCGAACGACTGACCAAGTCTGTTTTCACAGCAGGACTCAACTGGACCGTGGTCGAGAACAAGTGGCTTGATTTCCAGAAGGCATTCGCACAATTCTCCCTTCCCAAAGTCGCCAAGTTCACCGAGAAAGACATCAAGAGGTTGATGGGCAACGCAGGAATCGTCCGTAATGAGAAGAAGATACGGGCAACGATCCATAACGCAGGCGAGTTCCTGAAACTGGAGAAAGAGTTCGGTTCAGTCAAGAAGTACATCGACTCCTATGGTAAAGACGAAGAGCGTTTGCAGACAAATGTCCAAGATAGATTTCAGCACGTAGGTCCATCGACAGCCAGAACCTTCCTCTGGTCTTCCGGATGCCAGCTCACTCCGAATAAGGAAGAGAAGAAATGGATGGCCGGCCACAAGTAGGGTATCTACAGACCCGGAAGAACAATCCCTGCGAGCTCGACCGTTATTTCGGTCCTCTACAGTATTGACTAGTACCCTTCATACTTCAGGGTAAGGCAGTTCTCCACAGAATTTTCCAAGAGGACTAGGAGAATGGACAACAAGAGCGGCTCCTTCACGAGTCGTGACCTAGCACTCGTCGCGGGAATGTCCGCCTTGTATCTTGGCTATAGTTACGTGTCTGGTGTAACGCTCGGACATACAATCAGAGAAGTGGACCTGTTCTTTCTGATATCGGCAATCTTCACGATCCTGGTCTCGCTGACACGCAAACCCTGGTCCGCAACCATTCTAGGAACAGTCACCGGTCTTATCCTCATAACAACACCAGGGGCGCCACTGGCAGTTACCCTCGCCCTAATTCCCAATGGGCTTGTATTCGACCTCACTTTGCGCGCGGGAGATCACATCTTCGACAGCTTATCGAGGAAGCGATTCGTCGTTGCCGGAGCCCTGGGCAATCTTGCGATGGCTGTCTTCGGTCTAGCCATGCTTCAGTTGTTTGGATTCTTCCATGGCTTCGGAGTTCCAACACTTTTAGTCATATGGGTCACGGCTCTTGTCGGGGATACTCTCGTGGGCGCCTTGGGAGCGCTGTTCGGGACTGCTGTTGTGAGGCGTCTAGGGGAACGTGTAAGGTCCCCTCTGATTCGTTAGGCCGACAACAAACACTTACGTACGCGATCTAAAGGGAATTGGCTACTGCGCAAGTACCAGGCTTTCGAATAGTAATTCCTTCGAAAGATTAGCTAGGTTCACGACGGACTTTCCGTCGCTCTTGCCGATTTGTTGTTTTGCAGGCGGTTCTTTCATGTAGCTGGGGATTCTTTCACTGATTCGTTCCTCGTAAATCGGCACCGTCTCGTTCTGGTAGAAGATGCCTATCGGGATCTTGTCTCCCCATTCTCTCGATTTCTCTATGACCTGCACAAGGTTCTTGTCAATCTCGTCTTGGCTCATATCTGCAGTGATCGTACCATTGTACCCGGTGCTTTCTAGATCGTAGGTTCGGGGCATCGGTCTCTTCGCTGTTGGATCGATTCGGTCCTCGCCGCCGTACCACTCTTTCGTGTTGATGTCGTTGTATGTTGGACATGGTTGAAGCGCATCTATCAGGGCGAAGCCTTTGTGGGCGACGGCCTTCTTGATCATCTCTTTGAGATGTCTCGTATTGTACGCGTAGCTACGGGCGATGAAGGTGAACCCTGATGCGAGCGCGAGCATTATCGGGTTGATATTACTGTTAATGTTCGGCTCAGGAAGAGATTTCGTCTGCATTCCCAGATGCAATGTCGGAGAGGCCTGTCCCTTGGTCAAGCCGTAGACGCCGTTGTCGTGTATGATGTAGGCCATGTCTATGTTCCGCCTTCCAGCGTGTACGAAGTGTCCCACTCCGATTCCGAGCCCGTCACCGTCGCCTCCAACCGCTATCACTTCGAGATCCGGATTGGCGAGTTTAGCGCCCTGGGCGTAACCTAGTACCCTTCCGTGTAGCGTGTGGATTCCGAAGGCATTAGTGAAATGGACAAGTTTGCTGGAACATCCGATTCCGGAGAATAGTGCAACCTTGTTGATATCAACCGGCATCTCTGTCAGGGCCATTTTCAATGAAGCCTCGATACCAAAATCTCCGCAGTTTCCCGAGGTTGTGACGCTTGTTACGAAAGTGTGGGCCGGGTCGTTGATGGTAAGGTCGTAAACATTCCCGTCAAAAGGAAAAGTCTCAATTTGAGAAACGGGAAGATATAGTCTGCTGTTTCTAATTACGGAGGAGCGCTTGTCTCTGCTAGTATCTTTGCGAGCTGGAACACCAACAATTTCAGCTAACTTGTTGTAGTCCCTCGAGTAGCTGACATACAGTCTATAGGCACTCTTGTGATTTTGGTGTGCATGCTCAACAGAGGTTATTGGAACGATGCCCTGACGTAGAAGTAGAAGCTTCATTTGTTCAGCAAGCACGACAGAGGTTGTGCTGTATCTAGCCTTCGCATCTCTAAAGTCTCCATCACCTCGCCACAAACCCTTGATGAGCTCTTTTTGTTTTGAGGGCGGTAGTAACATGAGTTCGTGCGGGATGTGCTTGTTCCAAGCTCTGTTTCCGAATAACGCCTCAAATGCTTTCGCAAGGTATGAAGAATTGAAGACTACGTCGATACCGTTCTTTCTAGCCTCCGCGACCTTGCCCCTTAGTCTGAATATTCTCTCCATCGACGCTTTTGTATCTTGGATCAGGTATGCTTCCGCTTGGCTGAAACTGAAAATCAGCGACCTCCCGTGTGCAGACCCCTCTGCGATGTAATAGCCAGCTAATCGCAGGAGATCCGCATCAATGTTCACTACCGAGGGCGGTAGCCCATGTCGGGTGTCCTTTGCTTTCTCTTCGTAATTGAATGGAAATGTTCCGGCGTCTTCGACCTTCTGCATCACTGGGAAGACGAAGTAGTCTCCTACTCTGAGATCTGAAGCCTGCACTCTTTCCTCCACAAAGTCACTATTATGATAGTGTCTGCCTGATGTTCTCCTAACAACAACAAAGGGATGTTCTGGCGTAGCTTTGATTTCTCCAAAACACTTGGCTCGAACACGATACATTGGACCACTGTAGTGATGCTGAATTCTTGCAACAACTTCTCTATACTCTCCTGCAGCGGTGAGGACCCGCTCACCTGGTCGGACATCTTGGATTGCTTTGACCGCTGGGTTCGAAAGTACGAGTGTATCTCCTGTTAAGCATCCTGGACACCAGTCGTTGTGGACGTCTGTCTTGAGGTCGGTGAGCTTAAGCGCCATCTAATTTGTGACCTCTGAGAACCTCTTATATCTCTCACTCCGAGACCGCCTAAATTTCTCCACCTGCAGGCGCTTCTTCAAGGTCAGAATGTAGGGTTCAACTTCTTGTATGACTCTTTCGATATCCTTGATCCGATACACTGTAAGTGCCAACACACCCGTCCTCTGGTTTTGGCATAGGTAGGGATGGGAGATCCCTGACTTGATCAGGAAATCGCGCAGAAACTCCATGACCTCCCTTTCGTCCTGATAGACAGCTAACTCGTCGTCTCTACGCTGACCCACCCTGTCCCCTTTTTTCATCCTAGTTATGACAGAGGATAAGCTACCTTCAGTATCAAGCCAAACTCCAGACATTTTCCAGTCGAGAACTTGAGTTGTTAGTTTTGACAATAGCGATATTGTCAAGTCCTATGCGCCTGCCCTCAATACCACTCTCCTATTTTGTGCAGGGTTTGACAAGACCTGTTTAACTGATTGGTAGATCTCGTCCTGTGACATCGGTCTGCCATTGAATTTCACGATCTTATTCTTGACATCTATCATTGTCTTTTCCGCTATCACGGCTGCCATCTGGCCTGAATAGTTCTGTTCGATATCTACCAATAGTTTGGCTCCCGCCAGTTTTTGCTTGACAGTCTCCGTTGGGAAGGGGCTTACGAGTCTTATCTGGAGAAACTCTACTCCGATCCCGTCTCTTTCCAGCAGCTTCATGGCGTCTAGTATGGGTCCCTTGGTGGATCCCCAGCTTACGATTGTGACGTCGGCTTGTTTCTTGGAGGAGCGGAAGAAGTTCATCTTCTCCTCTTCTGGAATCTCCTTCGCGGCCGTGTCCAGCTTTGTCATCCTCTTCGTCATCATTTTCACCCTGTTGTCCGGGTCTTCCTCGATGTGTCCCACCTCGTCATGCTCATCTCCGGTGTTCCAGAAACGATAGCCTGGCATTCCGAGAACCGCTCTCGGCGAGACCCCGTCCTCAGTGAAAGCAAATCTTCTGTACGGTTCCGCATCACCATTTCCCTGATGGTCTCCCTGGATCAGTTTTCCCCGCTGAATTGGGACTAGATCCCCTTTTGGTGGCGAAATGGTCATGCTGTTGTTCGCTAATCCCTTGTCGATCAGGTGGATGCTCGGCATCTGGAATCGTTCTGCATAGTTGAAAATCCTGATCGCGTCATAGAAGCTTTCTTCCATGTCCCCCGAGCATAGAACGATCCTCGGAAACTCTCCGTGCGCGGCGCTGAGTACGAACTTCAGATCTCCCTGCTCGTGTCTCGTTGGTTGTCCCGTCGCCGGGCCACCTCTCTGGTAATGGGTTATGACGAGCGGAACCTCGTTCATTCCCGCCCATCCCAATCCCTCGACCATCAAGGAAAAGCCCGGACCCGACGTGGACGTTGCAGCTCTCGCCCCTGTCAACGCAGCTCCCGTCGCCATGGTTATGGCCGCGATCTCATCCTCCGTCTGTGTCACTAGAATCGAGCCTCTTTGGCTCGGATTGTTTCCCCCCGAGATATCGAAGTTTCCGTGCGACTCTAAGAACTCGCTCTCGTCAGCAGCAGGAGTTATCGGATAATACGTCTGGACCCTGCAACCGCCCACCAGCTTCCCAAGTGCAACTGCTTCAACACCCATCAGCAATAGCCTCGGCTGGTTCTGAATAGGTTGTAGCTGGAATGGAAACGGCTGTTTCAACTGGGACTTCGCGGCGTCGTAGGCGAGCTTTGCACCTATCTCGTTCATGTCAACAACTTTCTTCTTGCTGGCGAAGGCTCTCTCGATGGACTGGTTGAGATAGTTCTCGTCAAAACCAAGGATTCCGAAAGAGGCTGAGACAGATAGGACGTTGACGATTCTTGAAAGCTTGCTCAGCTGGTGCTCTCCAATCTGGGCCGCCGTCTTCGCAATGATGTCATTGTAGGGTATCGAGAACAGGTTGACGCCTCTTTTCTTCACCTCTTCTAGGATTCCACTCACGGTTCCGGGCAGACCCTGCTTTGCCAGTCTCGCCTTGATCCTCAGTACGACAGGAGTCTCGATCGAATCGATCTTGTCGATCTCGACATTAGCAAATGTCGGATCGTACAGTATCCCACCGCCAGGAGCTACTTCCTCTGCGTGGCGAATGAGGGTCTCCGCGTCGAACGTCGCTAGGACGTCCACGTTGTTTACGTGGGACCTGATCTTGTCGCCGTTTACTCTGACTTCGAAGTAGCTGTGAGGCCCTTTGATGCTAGAATAGTATTCTCGGAGCCCGAAGGTCCAGAGCCCGCCCAGCACGCAGGCTCCAGCGAAAATGTTCGCAGATGAATCGACCCCACTGCCCTGCGGACCTCCCGTCATCCAAGACAGATCATTGACCTTGATGCTTGCGCGACTCATCATTTTAACCTCCCGTGGCTTTGTCGTGTCCAACGGCGCATTCACAGTTTTCGGTTTCCGCGCAGTAGGGACATGCGCACTGACAACTGTCTATTTCATAGTTGCAGTTTGGGCAAGCGTACATGTCGATTTCAGCGGTCAGAACAATCTCCCCGCTCACAATCGTTAGGAACGCTTGGTTCGACATAAGGCTTCACCCATACGACTCTAGCCCCGACGCGGAATTGAAGCCTGAACTTCACAACACAGAAAGGTCTTCCATGTCTCGAGCCATTCGACTCCTCAGCTGAGATTCAAACGACGTCCTGAACGACATTGCGATTCACATATTGCAGATGAATCTGCTCAAGGCTCCCCTGGATAAATAATCTGGGTACCTTTGATATGAACCCATTTTGTCAGTGTGTGTTTGGATCGAGTTTTGATTGTCATGATATGTTCTACCTGAACTCCCCGGACCAATAGCGCGTCAGCTATCAACCACCGATGGCATCGCCAAGGCAGAACCTCGGCACACATAATGGCAACCTGACCTTCTTGAGCTAGCCCAACCAGTTGGTCGATGCCCTCCACGAATTCTTGAGTCTGCATGTAGTCCGCGAATCCTCTGAAGGAAGAGTTCCTCCAACCCATTATTCGGGGAATCCGCCCTCGAATGACGCAAGCCACCGAGCTGCTTCACCAAAAGGTAGTCTATTGCGGACTTCTTCAAGCTCTCGGACAGCGATTCTTGGTTGAATTGCGGGTTGTGTCCTGACCGCGGGATTGTCCGGATATCGACAATTCGCGTGATGCTATGAGCTCTCAGGATGTCAAGGAAATCATCTATTGCCCACGTTGAGTGTCCGATGGTTAGAATTAGCACCGAGGATTTGTCTGAACGATTTGGACTACTGTTTATGGAACTTTGGAATATCCTTCACATAGAAACAGTCATCTACTCTCAACAACAAAGAGACCAACTCAAAAGCCCGGTGAACATTGGCCCTGTTTACGGAGCCAAGCTCGATGATGTTCGCATCATACATGTCGACGCATCCTTGTTCTCCAACACCCATTGCCTGCTTACCATTGGCGTGATGATTGCGGAGTTGAATCATTATGTCAATAGGATCCAGACCGTAGTTGCGTGAGAGACACTCGGGGACTTTTTCTAGAGCGTCAGCGAATGAACCAATCACGAATTGATCCCTTCCCTCAAACGTCAGTGCGTATCTTCTAAGTTGTGAGGCCAGCTCGACGAGAATCGCGCCTCCCCCAGGTACCACTCTCGGGTTCGAACGCGAATGCTTCAAGATGAGAAGCGCTCTCTTCACAGTCGTTTCCAGCTCTTGGACAAGCTCGACACTACTGCCGCGAAGTAGCAAGGAGGCGCCTCTATCGCATTGAAGAATTGAGATCTCTTCTGGTTTGATCTTGTCAATTTCGAGTCTTCGTGCGGTACCTAGGTCCTCTTTGCGCACCTGGTCTGCATTGCCGACAATTCGGGCTCCAGTAGCTCTTGCTGCGGCCTCGAACTCATCGGCAGCCACAAAATGTATCGCGAAGATTCCTCGCCTGCTTAGCTGGTCGCAGATTCTATCCGCGATTTTCGCTCGACAGATGAGGACGTTTGCTCCAGACGCCTTCACCATATCTACCAAGAGGGCCCGCAGCCGAGCCTCTTCCGACTTGAAAGCCTCAATCTGTTCTTGGCTCGTAATGTTGAGTTTGGCCGAGAAGGGACCTTCGTCTACCGATTTTAGTTCCAGCCGCTTCACCTCAAGTTTGGCTAGGAACGCGATTTTTGGCTGGTCGACCCAATCTGACATACTCGGGTGCGCCCGGCCTTTCTTGATTATGACTCCGGGCACCAGTTCGGAATCATCTTTCTGGCCGCCGAGCTTCCTCACGATCTGGACCCTGTTGACGTCAATCGATCCATTTTCAACTACACGATTGATTGCCTCCGATAGATGTCTCCTCAACCTTGGACTGAGAAGTTCCCTCCCGCAATCGATCACCTTCAAGAGATGCTCGTCAAAGTCGCTTGCAGGATTCCTCGCGATTTCGTTGATGATCGCGGCTGATTTTTCAGTTGCCTTCAGATAGCCATCGAGAATCGTATTCGGATGGAAACCAATCTCGATCAGTTTGTCGGCCTCGGCTAGCAGTGCTGAGACAAGAACAAGGAGGGTGGAAATTCCCTCCCCAATGTGCTGGCGCTGTATCCTCGCTGCTTCCGCGAGAGTTAGTATCGCCGGGTACTCTATTCCTAGTTCGTCGACAATATCGACGGGATCTTTGGTGACCTTCATCACCATTTCAGGACCCCTGTGATAGGTTACGAGTTTGTACGCGCCTTTTGGTCCTAGGCTGTTTCCGATCTTGGAGGCGGCTAGTGATGCAAGAGTTAAGTTCTGTCGCCAGACTTCTTTGCCACTTATTCTTCCCCGGTTTTTCTGGAGGATCTGAGGGGTTACTGGCAGGACCTGTTGAGTTATTGCCATATTTGTCTAACCGAACATATGTCGGCTTCTCATGACAGCTTCATGGATCTTTATCGCTCGGTCTGTCCATCCAAGACCTGAATAGAGCTCGCTCTTCATCTTAAGAGGAACAATTGGCATCTTCACACCTAGCACGTATACATAGTCCGGGTCAAAGTCGAGAGGGTCTCCCCAGTCCCACTCGCCCACCTTGATCCGTAAATTCCCATGCACGTTGAGCTGTGAACCTTCAACATCGAATCTAGAGGAGTAGCTCTTGATCCGTACTTTATGGGGCTTCAGGTCTACTATGGCGTCTCTAGCTAACTCACTCTCGACATCATGAGGAGGCTCAACTTGATACTTGACTAGCTTTCGCGCAACCTCCTCGCATCCATCCTTGGTACTAAGTATTGTGATGTGATTAGGTTGAACATTGACGCCTGATATTACTTCTGCAACATCCCCTCCAACGGCCCATTTGTTTTCGCAGTCCATGAGCGCCTTTCCAATGATTATTGTTGCATCAAGCAGCGGCTTGCTGAGAACTACAAGTTCTTCTGGTTTAGGGATTCTACTCTGGATCTGGAGTAGATCAATAGGCTTTGGTTTTTCTGAGAGTCTTAGGGCTGGCATTCGCCCTCTCCTTGAAAGCCTGTGAGTGGAGCTGCTAAGGTACCAGACCGGGGGTCATGAGCCCGAGATACTGTTTGATCCCTTCAGCGGCACGATAGGACTGCGGCCCGGCGACATGTGTTCCAGAGGGGACAGTGTCACCTGAAGTGTTCGTAATCTCGCCAGCGCCGAATATGTTGAAAGGTGTTTTCACTGTGGGTGACCAACATTGGTTCCATTTGTCCCACACTGATGAGGCCGGGGCCGTGCCAATGCGGCATCCTCCCCTCAAGTGGTGGCCCCACCAGTCATTGTGTGCTGCTCCAGGAGATACCGTGCTACTTACGGTGACGTTTGAAGCACCCATCTTCGTGAAGATGTCCTTGACCTTGTTTGCAAGGTAGGTTGCTCCAATGTACATGTTCTGAGTCCAGTCGTAGGTCAATCTCGCTAGCGGGTCGCCGTAGATATCTGCGTAGTGCGGATCTAGGTCAACGTAGTTATCCTTAGTCGGAAGGTCAGGAGCGAAGGGGGTCGCGCTTACGATTGTCTTGGTCTGCAAGTACTTGTCTTTCTGGCTTGGTTTGAATTGGGGTCCCATACTCGCTGAGGAGACTCCTCCCGCGAATGTAATATTGCCAGGTCCTCCTCCCGGGTACCCGCCCACGCCGATCTGGCTCCCTCCTATGAAGCCCAAACCGGTGTGGTCGAAATTATCGTCCATCAGATCGTAAATGTCCACACTGCCACCGCCTGCATTCCCTGCGGGATAGGCGTTCCCGCCAATGTTGGAGAGAGTTCCGGACACGTTTGTACCCTTGAATGGCGAGTAGCCGTTGGTCAGACCTCTTCCCACGGTACCCGAGACCAAGGTCGGATCCGAATTCCAAACATAGGGTGCGCCGACACCTGAGAGTAGCATTATTCTGATCATGTTGTAACCCCACATACCGTTGAAGAAGACCGTTCCCGGTTGGATGTGCACGTTTCCTTGCGGATCGTAGTACCGGGCAGCGGTCACCAAACCACTAGTAGGATCGGTGTCCAGTCGGAAAATGAAACTATTCACGACTAGAGTGAAGTTCCCACTTTTCATAGCCGCAGGGATGGTTCTGTATGCCGCATTTGCTTTAGCGCCAGTCTCGCATGCATAGTCGCAGGGACCACCGCAGTAACCGTCATAGACACATGGGTTAACGGGTACGCCGTACGAGTTGACGTAGGGCTGTGAGGCCAGAGCGTTTACATGGGGAAAGGGATGATAATTGAACGGAGCAGACGAAACAGTCGATTGGAATAACTGTGCAGCCGACGTGAGGGGATGAGGAGGAAGCTTGTAGTTCTGGCTCATCCAGGGATAGCCGCTCGCGTCAGACCCCGGATTGTCAATACTCCCGTTGTAGTTTCCGCAGAGTCCGTGTGCATTCTCCCACTGTACGTAGTATGGCTCGTATTGGTAGTACTGAAGAGGCCAGTCCTCAAGGTCATTGTGCGGGTTGATCGTGTCAATGGTGCCCGGATACCTAGTGTTGGTTTGTAATAACATCTGGTATCCCCATGGGCCCTGACGTCCCATTGTTCCGCCGTAGTGCTGAGCTGCGCCGCCTACTCCATGCCCAAGCGCGTGATACTGAATGGGCATCGTATATCGTCGGACGGGCAGTGCGAACTGGTAAGGGGTATTCCTGATCGTCGTCGATTGAAGAGGAAGCGGGCTGTCGTATTTCCGTCCTAGCCCGACTCCCCACTCATCATATTTTGTGGTTGAGAAGTCGTTTACGTAATCCCAGTAGGGACCTTTGGTTATGGCGACTACCTTGTAGTTCTTGTTATTGTTTAGACTTGCAATTGAAAGCTCGGCGGCTATTACGCCACTCATGTAGCCGACCCCCAGGATAACTACGTCTGCCGCTGGCTCTGTAATCGTTGTTGGCATTTTTACGCGCCCCCGGACCCGGACGCCTGCTGCTGATATTGCGCAAGGCTTGCTGGCTTGAGCCTTGTGGGGGTAGTAGCAACCATGAGGGTTTTCTGGTCCTGACCCTCGCCGTAGAAGTTGCCGAAGTTGACCCCATTGAATCCTGTGTACGTCCATCCGACCATGTTCTGGTTTCCTCCATAGATCGGGTCCATCAGGAATCCTGCCCACGTCATGAAGACGAGCTCATAGGCGAAATCAGACGGAAGGATGTTGCTGAAGCTGGTCGGTGTGTTAGCCCAAAGATCTTTCAGGAGCTGCAATTGGTTCGTTGAAGAGAGTGTCTCGAAGTTTCCTCCGTAGGCGCTGTTAGCATAGGCTTGCAGGGCTACTAAGCCGACTCTCCAGAATTCTCTGAAGTTAAGCGGATACTGGTAGTTGATACCAGAACCTACTCTCGGACTGGCTGTGATGCCAGCACCGACTCCCGGAGTGCTGATGCTACCTCCGGTGTATGAGATCGGGCTAGTGGAGGCCCCGGGAATATTCGGATTAGTAGCCCAACTTAGAGTTGGATTGACAACAAGTGGGGTGGAATTGCTAGCTGCTATCCTTGGGAGTATGTGGGGACCGTCCATGAACATGTTGGCGCTCTGCCCATAGTCACCTGCCAATGCTCTGTCAATGAAGAAGATCACCCCGGCTTCTTTCGCCCCCGGATCACTATCGGTGGGGATGATTGTCTCTACTATCTTCTCCAGAAGAGACTGCTCAGTCACGCTCAGGCTGACAAAGCCAACAACGGTATTGACTCGATTTTTCAGGTTGGCGAGCTGAGTATTCGCGTTATTCAGCTGAGTTTGCATAGAAGAGTTTTGGTTCCCAAAGAGTGGGATCTCGATTGCGGATGCTGTGACTGCGCTGGCGGCAGCTGCTAATCCGAGTTTGAGAAATTCACGTCTGGTCTGGTCGACCATTCGGGATCAGATTTGCCCTGACCTACTCCTATTTTAGCTAGCACCATCTCAGAAAGAGAATGCAAGTCTTTACTTCTGAAAGCTTATTTTCTCATCGATCGGCTCATGACTTCTGTGTTGTAGGTTGGAAACGACTCCGCCAAAGAAAATAAAGTATGCTGACCTTATTGTCCCGGTCCTAATCGTTCTTGCTATAGGCGCAGGGATTGGCCTCGCGGGGCTAGGAGTATTTCAGCTAACCACAGGCTCTCCCATCTTCGCACTTTCAAGCTCGAACCCTGGAGGGAGTACTCTGAGCGTCTCGATGCCGAAAGGGGTCGGTAGCACACAGGGCCTCAACTATAATCCAGCAAGCGTAAGTGTCGCGAAGGGCGGTAAAGTGACCTGGACAAACAACGATCCGGTTCCGCATACCGTGACCTCCACTAGCGTTCCTTCTGGAGCAAGCAGCTTTGACTCCGGGAACATGAATCAGAACGCCACATACACCGTGACCTTCACGGTAGACGGCACATACCAGTACAAGTGCACGTACCATCCCTGGATGCACGGAACATTAACAGTCACCGGATAACATGACCACGCCAAATCACCCTCGTTAGATTCAACGAGCCTTAGCAACGACCTCCAAGAGACCTCGCAGCTCCCGAAAAGGTAACTTCAACTACGAGAAAACAGACCTTTACGAGAACTAAATGCTGCGGCGATTTCTCCCTCTTGCAATTATTGTCATAGCCATAGTTGCGACAGTCGCGACTAGTTACATTTACCTCGGTCCGTTGTTTCCGGCTAGTGACAACGTCAAGCCGCCAGTGACAGTGATTAGCATTCCTAGAGGGTCCTACATACACCCAGTAGGATTCAACGTAACACAACTCCTTACGAACTCCTACAAGTATCCCTTCAATGTCACAGTCACCATAGGCGTCAACAATACAGTACGATGGGTAAACGATGATACAGTTGATCACACGGTCTCAGCCTTCATAGCACCGCCAGGAGGCTTGATGTTCAACTCGGGATTGATCGGTCCAGGAAAAGCTTTCACGGCGACCCTAACTGTTCCAGGGGTTTACAAGTACACCTGTTCGTGGCATCAGTGGCTCGCTGGACAGATAACCGTCAAACCCTCATAATCATCAAACGAGGGCCGGCGCAACAGATAGCGTTGCGGCCGCAGGTCGGGAGACCTAGAATATTTCTATGTGGTCGTCTGGAAAGCCGAGCTTGACCAGTTCGGCTTTGATTCTTGCCCGGTGATCGCCCTGTAGCATTATCACGCCGTCCTTGGCTGTCCCGCCTGTCGCGAGACGTTCTTTCAGTTTGTGAGCGACCTCTGCCAGGGACCGTCCGGTTTTCGGGAGTCCTTGGACGACTGTTACCGGTTTTCCCCATCTGCGGAACTCGACTCTTATTGTGAGGTGGGTTTCGCTCTTGTCGAGTTCTTTCAGTGCGCTGTTGAAGTCGAATCCTTCACTCAATCCGGTCACTCAGGACTATTTCGATCAAGCATTAGTTCTTGTCGGCGACTTCCAAGATCCTGTTCAGGTAGTCTGCGAGAAGCTTTCGATACCGATCTCTAGTCATGTTTTCCTTCAAGTTGATCATTAGGTCCTGGAAACTTGGGAACTGGCTTGAGGCTGTAGGCGGCATTCGTGAGAGAAATCTCTTGTTCGATTCCTCGGCCTTTCCATCGGTATCTTCTATGCCGTGTCTGGTCATCTGGCCAAGTGCTCGAGCATTATGGACCATTATTGACGTGTTCACCCAACGGTCTCTTTTTGGATCATCGGATTTGACGGGCTCATCTTTTACCCAGTCTTGGAGGAAGGTGCTGATCTCAGCTGGATCGAGTATCTGGTTGTTCTTGAGTACTCTCATAGAGATGTCGTCCGCGTACAGGTCTTGGATGTCATTCAGTAGATCGTGGACGATCTTCTGTTGATAATCATGCGACAGATGCTTCTTTCCGATCTTGTCAATTGCCGCCTCGATTACTTCAGCATCGTGAGAAACGTGATTGTTCTCCATCCTGTAAATGTGTGACATTTCATGAACTATCAAGCCTTCAAGCATTCCTGAGCCGACCGAGCCACCTGATACGACTATTCTGTACCCTTTGCCCAACGGCATGCTATAACCCATGAATGGAAGCTGAGGATCGATTGCAACCTTCACGTCACTCTTGAGGCCAAAGCCTGATTCCTTCATCATGCGGGACGCGTTCAAGAAGGCCTTCTTGACAACTTCACTCTCGGCGATATCGCTGGTCGGAGCGGAAGTCTTGGCTACATTCATGTTTCTTCTCAATACTACCTTAGTTCTCCTAAAGTCCCAGCAAGTGGTCGATAGAAAAGATTCCGCTGCCAAGGAGAGCCAGGGCAAGCGCTGCCAAGAAGAGTGTAACGTCGATCTCGTACCCACCAGCATACTTTTTCTTCACCTTGCTAATTGAGAACCATGTTGTCGACAGCATCCATAACGCTGAAAGGACCGCGACTATGGGCGTGAGTAATCCGAGAATCAATGCTATTCCACCGAAGAACTCTACGAAGCCGCCGAGGGGAATCATAGCTACCGGCATTCCCTGGCTCTTCATCCATGCACCGCCCTGCTTCCTTTGAGCGGCAGTCAGCTTAGGATATCCGTGTATGATGAACAAGGTTCCAATTGCCAGTCTTAGGATGAGTGAGGGCAGGTCCGGAGAGTTTCCGAAGAGGGTTTGAATCATGTCCTTTCGGGAGCATGGTCTTTATTATAAAGCTGGTAGTTATCTGCTACCAAGTAGGTTACCGCAAGTATATCAAGTCAAGATGGCTTGACTATTACGGCAAAGATGCCGAATCGTAACTGCGAACTTGTGACGGAGGAACACCTCGCCTATCTTCCCGAAATCCGCCCCTCTAGCACTTGCAGAACTCGAGACGACACTTCCGTGATAGTAACGTGTCTGGAGGATCCCTCGTGAGAACCGCCGTTGGCATAGATGACATAGCCGTCTACATTCCTAGATTGTACCTAGAGCTAGCCGACGAGAATCGGCCAGAGAAACCGACCGAGTTTTCTATGGCTAGGAAATCTGATCCTTCAAAATACCTTCATGGTATTGGAATCGCCAGAATGTCCATTCCAGACACATACCAAGACAGCGCGGTTTTGGCTGCGAACGCAATCTTCGAATTAATGGAGAGAAACAACGTTCGCCCGTCCAATCTGGCCAGAATAGACATAGCTACAGAGACCGGAGTGGACGAGTCCAAACCTGTGGCGGCCTACGTTCACGGAATGCTGGAACAACGGTATGGCAAAGGGTCTCTGAAGAGAACCTCAGGTGTCGAGTACAAATTCGCGTGTGTTAGCACTGCTGATGCCCTGGAGAGTTCGCTGGACTGGGCATGGGCGGGCAGAAGCAATGGAAGATGCAGTATCATCTGCGCAACCGACATAGCTAGATACCCTCTGAGCTCCCCTGGGGAACCCACCCAGGGAGCTGGTGCGGTTGCACTGCTTGTCAAGGAGGATCCTCGGTTGTTGACGATCGATCCCGTCATCGGCACTCACATGGAGGATGAGGATGACTTCTGGAGACCACTATTCTCGACGACAGCGGTCGTGCATGGGAAGCATTCCGAGAGGTGCTACCTGAGAGCAATGGAAGGCGCGGTAGACAATTGGGCAGAGCAGGCGGTCGAGTCCGGCATCATCAAGGCTGGACCCGGCGAGTCTCTAGTAGATCACATTGGCCCCATGTCTTTTCATGTCCCCTACCCGAAAATGGCTGAGAAAGCTTTCGCGTACTTGTTGCGACATTTCTGGAGAGGGCTTCCTCGATGGAAAGAAATCGTGCGCGAAATCGGCGATGAACCCAAAACAGAGGGCTACAAGAAGAGGGAAGAATTCGAAAAGGTCGAGACTGACTATATGAAACGGTTCATGGAGACACATCAGTTCCAGAGCGAGTACTTGGACAAGGTGGCTGACGGACTCGTGCACGCTAGGGAAAGTGGTAACAGCTATTCTGCCTCGGAGAAGAGCTGCCTCTCGATGTTGTTGGAGACCAAGGCGATGAAGGGTGCGGACCTAGTGGGGAAGAGAGGTGGATCCGGAAATTACGGTAGTGGCTGCAAGGCCAAGGCCTCAAGTTGGACTCTTCAGGAGGAATGGGCGGCGACTGCGAAGAAGTTTGGTCACGCCGAGAAGCTGCGCCATCGCCGACCAGTATCTCTCGCCGACTATGAAATCCTGCACGAAGGAAAACCGTTCCCAGATGGAAGAAAATTCGTGGCAGAACCCGAGAACGAGTTCGTTCTAGTAGACGTAACCTCGCAAGGCTATCGACACTACAAGTTTGCCGATTGATCATAATCCCTGTCTACAGCAGGCAATTGACTGAAACTCTGGCTTTCTCGCTCTCAAATTACTTGGGCCTAGTGCTCACGGTTTCAAACCATTATTGAAGGATAGACCCGCAAAGATGGCCGATTATGAGCGTGCTTGGGGAAGACAGGCCGATTGATGAAGACGAGCTCGTACTGGTTTTTAGGCCGCCCGAGAACCCTGCGGCCCAAGTAGCGGTAGAGACTCCCTTCAAGGGGCATAGAGTCAGACTCGACGAGCTACTGGATTGGTTCAAGACTCTCAGAGTAGATTCTATTGAGCTCTGGATCGAGGGCGCAAGGACTGCAAGAGGCAAGACCGAGCTCTTCCTCTCGACAGAGGGTAAGACCGGGGCGAAGATCACCCTCAAACCGCATCCCGAAGTCGTATCAAAGGAAGTTTCTCTTGATCACGTCGGAGAATCGTCTCCCTCGAACACACCGGGAGAGCTACGAGGCAGCGCGGCTCAAGACTTTCCGGTGAAGCCAGTTCAAACGGCCGCAGTTCCCACGGAGTCACCGATAACAGCATTCTTCTCCCCAAAAGGGGGAATCGAACAACAACTTCTCACTACCATCGGTGCTGCGATGGAAACCATTGAGATGGCGGCATACGCATTCACCAACGAGAACATCGCAAAGGCCCTCCTCGACGCAGTCAAGCGAGGAGTCAAGGTCGCCTTGGTCATGGATAAATCAGAGACAAAAGGTTCTCAAGCGTCACTACATGACGAATTGGAGAAGGCAGGAACCGCGATACGATTGATTTCTCCGCCGGGAGGGATAATGCACGATAAGTTCATCGTCGTCGACGGCAAGAACGTGGAGTGGGGAAGCTACAATTATACCGGCCGAGCCGAGGATTCGAACTACGAGAACGCCACCTTTCTATCCGATAACAACCTAGCCGACAAGTATCATTCAGACTTCGTATCCATATACAACCAAGCGACTCCTGAGGCTCAGGGACTGCGACGACCGATGGGACGGTTCTTGAGGAGATTAAGGTGGCCTTTCAAACCAAGAAGATGAGCCCCCCACAATAATCTTGAGACTTACCAAAGCCAACATTTGAATTCCATCAGTGGTGAGGCTCCGAAGAGCAACTACACTCTAGTTCCACCGAGCGGCGAAACAGACGTCTGTAGAATGATCACTTTTCAGGGCCCACGTGCGGACGCGTTAGTCTATCGATCAGGGGGGATGCGAGAGCAGTTACAAGAACTGCTAGACCCGCGACAGGGTAGAGCTGTGGACCTACTAATCCAGCATCGACTCCTGTCTTAGCGAGGATTAGCGAGAACTCTCCGCGCGGAACCAGAATGGAACCA
>Ga0066710_100000861_pt1 | contig 20589 bp, 20 predicted proteins | sample GraSoiAngelo_159_FD_79666 | JGI IMG/M metagenome (GOLD analysis project Ga0066710, IMG submission 79666) | Grasslands soil microbial communities from the Angelo Coastal Reserve, California, USA - 14_1009_16_40cm | ecosystem: Environmental > Terrestrial > Soil > Grasslands | place: USA...
CCCATGTTGATGTCGACGGAGGCGATACCGATTGATTCCAGGTAGACGGAAGCATCACGCATTTCCTCTGGGACGGACCCGAAAAGCTGGACCGCAAGCGGCCGATCGGCGGGGCAGGTCTCGATGAGTTTAAAGGCTTTGGGATTTTTCTCGATGAGCGAACGCGCATTGACGAGATCGGTTGTCGCCAGATCCAGACCTCCTACTTCCCGCAACGTCAGCCGGAAGGGCAGGTTGGTATAGCCCGCCAGCGGCGACAGGAAGAGATTCGACTGCAGCTTGAGGTTTCCGATCACTTGACAATATCGTCGCGTTTGAACAGCGACACAACCCGGTAGCCCATGGCTTCGATCTTGTCGCGCCCGCCCTCCTGTCGATCCACCAGCACGGCGACAAACGCCACTTTGCCGCCTTCGTTCACGACAGCGTTAATCGCAGTGATTGTGGATTCGCCGCGAGTCACCACATCGTCGATCACTACGACCGTATCGCCTTTCCTGAAATTACCTTCCACCAGCTTCGTCTGGCCATGCGCCTTTGGCGCTTTGCGAACGGCAAAGCATTGGAGCGGGTGCGGGGGGTTCAGGGATGCCAGCGCAGTCGCGAGCGCAACAGGATCGGCGCCCATAGTCAGTCCGCCGACAGCATCGATCTGCACGCCTCGGCGCTCGGCTTCCTTGCTGACCATTTCGTGCATCAGTTGGCCGACGAGTGTGGCTCCTAGCGGATCAAATGTCGTCAGGCGGCAGTCGATGTAATAGCTGCTCTTGGCGCCCGAGGCGAGGGTGAACTCGCCATGAAACACCGACTTTTGCTTCAAAAGCGCCAGCAGTTCGGCTTTCAGGTCGGAGGTCTTCGACTGCTCAGTCATGCCCAACGGTAACGAATTGGCACGAGTTTGGCTATGCAGAAGGCATCGGATGTCGTCCTTGAGGGACGAAAACGGATTAAAACGAATGTCTGGAACGACAGGAACAACCATGATGGTCACCGACTCCTTCTATTATTTCGTAATGCTCATGGCCGCCGGCTTTGTGCTTTGGCTCGCCCGCAATCAATTCGGACCCGAAGCCAAGTCCCGCCGCCGCCGCCGCAAAAACCACTACCGCGTGGTCAGCACCGCTCGCCGCCCCGGGATTACGTTCCTGGTCCGCGCGCGGTAAGAACAATTGCAGTTTCTCGCGCCGACTGTGTTACCTTCTTTTTCATGGTAACAGAGCCGGGCGATCCTTTTGTCGCGTACACTCACGAGGAACTCCCTCCTGCTGACTACGTCGATCCGGTCATCGAGGCGTACAAGAAGGATGTCGACCGCACGCTTCTGCGTGAGATGCTCAAGCTTACCCCTCAGCAAAGGAGCGAGAAATTCGCCCGCTTCATGGAATTGGCTTACGAAATGCGCGCCGCGGGTGAACGTATGGGTGCTGAGAAGCAGCAAGGATAAAAACAGATTTCGGCAAGGTTCTGAAACACTCAACGATCCGCCACATGCAGAGTCCTGACGCCTCTGGCGAGTCACCGCTTATTCCGGCCGACGTATTTCATCTCGTCCATGTTCTCGAAGCGGCCACCACATGAGCACTCGAACGTGTCATCTTCATACTTGGTGGTCTCGCATTTGGGGCAGATCATCATCGGCCTTTTGCGCTGCCATTTAAACCAGACCAAGGAGCAAATGAGTCCGAAAAGCATCGCACCTGGAACTCGTGCGAATATCTCCGAGGCTGGAATGGTATACAGTCCCCGGCGCGAAGCCTCCCGTCCACTAAAAAGGAATGTAACGACGATCGCGGCAAAGGCTCCAAAGAATGCGGCCCCACGCAACCGCGTTCGGCGGCGCCGTCTCTGTTCCTCTGCTATTTCTGCCGGTGTGCGCTTTATCCACATGGCATGATTAGCCTTCCAACACCGCCATAGCCGAGGCGTAAACGTTCGTGTGGCTGAGGCTCAGGTGAATGGCGCTGGCGTTCAGTTTCTTGAACAGGATTTGGCCATTGTCATGGAGGACGACGTAGGGCTGGCCGGATTCTTTGCGGCGGACTTCCATGTCCTGCCAGCCGAGTTGGCGGCCGATGCCCGTGCCGAACGCCTTGGAAATCGCCTCTTTGGCCGAGAAGCGAGCCGCCAGGAACGGTGCCGGTTGCGCGTGCGAAAAGCAGTAGGCGATTTCTTCGGGGCGCAGGATGCGCTTTAGGAAGCGTTCGCCGAACTTTTCGTGGGACGCGCGGATGCGCTCGACTTCGATAATGTCGATGCCGATGCCGAGAATCATTTGGCGACCAGCCGCAGCATTTCCTTTATGGCTTGGGCCAGACCGACGAAGACCGCGCGGCTGATGATGCTGTGGCCAATGTTTAAGTCTTCAAGGTACGGAATCTGGTGCAGACGCGACACGTTCTCGTAATTCAATCCGTGTCCAGCGTTGACCCGCAGCCCTGCGTCGCGAGCTTGTTTTGCGGCGTTAAGGAGGCGCTCGAATTCCTTGTCGCTCGGGAAGTGTTCGGCGTACGCGCCCGTGTGCAATTCGACGTATTGCGCACCCGCCGCCGCCGAAGCTTCCACTTGCGCGCGATCAGGCGCGATGAAAAGGCTCACTGCAACACCGCTATCGTTCATTCGCTTGCAGGTCCGGGCGATTGCCTCACGATTCCCGGATACTTCCAGACCGCCTTCGGTGGTGACTTCCTCGCGCCGCTCGGGCACAAGGCAAACCGTCGCGGGCTTGAGCTTCAGCGCGATCTCCACGATCTCCGGTGCGTTCGCCATTTCCAGATTCAGCGGCAGCGCCAGCATCTCCCGCAGCTTCCAAACATCCCGGTCCTGGATATGGCGTCGATCTTCGCGCAGATGCACGGTAATGCCGTGGGCACCCGCCGCTTCGCAAATGTGCGCGGCTTCAATGACATCTGGCTCGCCGCGGTCGCGCCCGCGGTAGCGCGCTTCCCGAAGCGTGGCAACGTGATCGATGTTAACCCCAAGTCTCAAATTCAGCTCAGCGTTTTGGCGAAGAAGTCGCAGGTGCGTTCGTGCCTGCCTTGGCCGACGGGGCGTTTGTTGTTGCAGGGAATGGCGTCGGCGGGCGCGGCTCAATCTTGAAAGGAAAGCCGGGCGACTCAAACCAGAGCGATAGGGTGGCCAGTTCGAAGCCCGTGAATCCGATGTGAGACTTGCGGACGAGGTCCAACTCGTTCTGTGACTTATACAATTGCCGGCCGTGAGTGGCGCGCTGGCCGGTGACTTCCCAGTCGTAATACGCCAGGTCCTTGCGATCGCCAAGCTGCGCGAACAGTTGTGCCGGAGGCGAGTTGGACGTTTGCACCCGCGGGAACATTTCGAAAAACAGATATGGGTTGTCACCGCTTTTTAGCGCCGTCAGATAAGGCACGATATAGGGCAGGCCCTGCCAGATTATTTCTGCGCGGTTGCTGGCCCAGAGAAACCTGCCCATGACACCGGGAAAGTGCTTCAGCACGAGCTTGGGCAAAGTGGGCGCGAGCTTCTCGATAGCGTTTGTGGCATTATCCATGGGAACCGCCGCGAAGACCTGCCCTTGCGCATCGCCAATGCTCCACGTCAGTATCTGGTTTGGCAGCGGTTTCAGGCCCAGGTCGGACACGCCTTCGATGCTATTCAGAACGGGCGCAATTCCTTGCGCGGCGGTGAAACTGATGATTCCGTCGGGAATCACATTAGTCGGAATGCGCCATGGCTGGAATTTCCAATTGAGCGATTGCCCATAACGAAATTGCGCTTCGGTGCGAACGAACTCCCCCCGGCCAAATACCGTCAGATGCGTAGGCGGCAGCCGCCGATTCGCGAGCGCGAGAATGCGTGGCGTGAAGCGCGGCAAGTCGGCCTCCACTTCGAGCAGGACATCGGTGGTCAGTGCCTTAGTAGGGGCCCTTGTCTTCGAGATGGCCTGCAGAGCTTCGGTTGTGACTGTGAGTTGTTCGGCCCCAAAGCCGGCGAGGACCCATTCGCCCGCCCGCAGGAATTGCACCTTGTTCGGAAACTCGCGACGTTTGATTTCCCAGCCTTTGAAGCCTTGCGACGTTACATCAGTGGGTTTGCCAAGCTGCCATGCGCCGGCGAGCTCTTTTAAATTCTTATCCCACAGTTTAGCGCGTTCGTCGGATAAGCGCACCGCAATAATACACTCCGGCCGAGCAGTGGACCCGCGGGCTTCGATGTGTGATTCGGACTGCGAAAGATCGTCGAGGAGGGGTTCGATGAGCTCAGCGGCATTCGCGGCTTTTTTCGGAAGGTGCCTGGTCCAGTATTCCCGCGGAGCACGCGCAAGCTTTTTCAGCGCTTCAGCGCCCAACTTTTTCGTCGATTCGCGTTCGAGCACCTCCTTCAGCTTGGTGGCGTTAGTCCCCTTCATGATGCCGGTTGAACCGATGAAATGATGAGATAGATTACGGCCGTATCGGAGGCTTTCGAGCCCCGAGGTGGCTCAAGACATCCTGCGAGGAAAGACGCGACCGCCAACCCTAAAAAGAGACGTAGTTTCTTCATTCTGGCGGGGATTTAGTTGCCAAACAAGCCGGGCTTTTGCAAATGAATCTTGCGCCATAAAAAATGTTGCGGATTGGAAGATGCCATTTCAGCCTCTGTCACATGGATTTCGCAATTTGCAATGAGATTTTCCGAGGGTGGAAAATTGAGCACGCGATGCAGTTCGCGGCGAAGACTGGCTATACGGGAATTGAAATTGCCCCGTTTACGATCGCAAACTATGTGACAGACATTCCGAAAAAGGAGCGGAAAAGGATTCGCCAGGCGGCGGCACAGGCCGAGATTGCCATCACAGGCATTCATTGGGTGCTGGCACATACGGAGGGATTGTTCCTGACGCACAACGATCCGGCGGTCCGAGAGCGGTCGTCGAAGTATTTCGTCGAGCTGGTCGAGTTCTGTTCGGATATCGGCGGGAACATCATCGTAGTAGGTTCGCCCAAACAACGGAATATACCCGCCGGCGCTGCACCGGCGCAGGCCTGGGATTGGGCGAAAGAAACGCTGAAAATGGCGGTCGCCCGTGCGTTGCAACGAGGAGTGACGATTTGCCTGGAGCCGCTGTCGCCCCAGGAAACGAATTTCATCAATACGGCCGAAGAAGCCGTCCGCTTCGTGAAGCAGTTTCACAGCGCCAGCCTGAAGATAATCCTGGACGTGAAAGCAATGTCATCCGAGAAGAAACCGATACCCCAGGTCATTCAGGAGTCGTGGCCACATTTTGGGTATTTCCATGCGAATGACAAAAATCTGAAGGGACCCGGGTTCGGAGAAGTAGACTTCAACCCAATAGCCGCGGCGCTCCTCGATGTGGGCTACAGCGGATGGATCTCAGTAGAGGTGTTTAATTTCGATGAAGGGCCCGAGGCGATTGCCACCCGCAGCCTGGATTATCTAAGGGAAACGTTTACAGCGGCCTGGAATCACCAGTCCGGCGTGTAGGACAATTGATTACATTCTTGCGGCGGGGGATATGACAGTGCTATCAGTCGGCAGCGGATAGCCGGATTTGGCGGGAAATTCTAAGCTGGGCACGTAAATGAAGCCCACTGTTCGCAGCAAAGTATTTGTGGCTGATGATTCGCCCCTCGTGCGAGAGCGGCTGATCTCTTTGCTGACGGAATTGCCCAACGTAGAGGTGGTAGGCCAGACGGGGGCGGCCGTAGAGGCCATCGATTCAATTCGAAAATTAAAGCCAACTGCCGTCGTTTTGGATATTTCCATGCCCGGCGGGGGTATGTCGGTGTTGGAAACGATCAAGAAAGAAGACCAGGCGCCGATGGTGATTATGCTCACCAATTTTTCGAATGAACCATATCGCCGTCGGTGCTTCCAGTTGGGTGCCGATTATTTCTTCGACAAATCGAATGAGTTCGACAAAGTGATCCAGGTGCTGCGCGGCAGACGCCCACGTTCCGCTGTTCAGACGCCAGTCGTAAACCGCTGACTAGCGGCTCTGGGTTTCAGATGGGGAAAATTGACTTTGTTCAGTTTCAATCTGCTGACGTCCTTGCGGACGCGGCGGCGCGGGAGTGGATAAACACGCTGCCTTCGACCGGCCCGCACTATGTCGCGTTCTCTGGTGGCCGGATTGCCGAAAAGTTTTTCGACGCGATCACCACCATTGCGCGCGAGCACAACCTTTCTTTGGCGCAAATCCATTTTTTCTGGGCGGACGAGCGATGCGTTCCGCCCGATCATCCCGAGAGCAACTATCGGCTGATGCGAACGCGATTGCTGCAACCCTTGAGCATTCCGGAAGCACAGGTGCATCGGATCAAGGGGGAACTCGAGCCTGCCGCGGCGGCGCGAGAGGCGTCGCTCGAACTTGGCAGGGTGGCAAATGGAGTGCTGGATTTTGTGTTTTTGGGCATGGGCGAGGATGGGCACGTCGCATCTATTTTTCCCGGTGACCCGTTGGCCGAATCGGTGACGGAGTATTATCGACCGGTCTTCGCGGCGCCGAAACCCCCGTCCCGACGTGTGACGCTGGCGATGCACACCATGGTTGCAGCGCGCAATGTGTCCGTTTTGGTGTCTGGCCTTGGCAAAGAGGACGCACAAGGGAAATCCTTGGATTCCGGAAGCACAACCCCGCTCGCGCGGCTGTTGCAGAAGCGCCACCTTACAAAAGTCCTTTCGGATATCCGCCCGAAACAGCCTACCATCAAGCACTTCCAGCGAGCGGAGGAAATTTGAACAATCGGCCGACCAATGCTATCCAATTAGAAGAGATTTAGTCGGTTTCGCTGTTCGTTTAGGGTTGGCAGAAAGGTCTTGCTTGTAGTGAGGTTCGGACAGCGAAGAAAGTTGGCCTCACTACCCTTCTGAGCGCCGCGGTGACGGCGTAAATGACCTTATCACTGACGGCCAGAGCCCAAAGGCTCTGGCCTTTTTTCGCCCAAAAACCAGCTTGGAGCCACCGCTGCGCAAGGATGTGGCACGTAAGATGTTCCACATCAAGCCGGGCAAATTTTGCCGATAGATGTTCTCGCTGCGGAACACTTCGCTACAGGCTAAGCAAACGATCGTGATCATGGCGACATGCACGGTCGCACTGCTGCTTGCATGCATATCTTTCGCGCTCTATGAGGTGCTGATCTTCCGGACGGAATTGAAGCGGGACATCGCTACGCTCGCGGAGATCCTGGCCAACAGCACCATCGGGCCTCTTCAATTTGATGATCGCGAATCCGCCTCGGAAGTGCTAGCAGCCGTTCGAGCCGAGCCAAAGATCGTTGCCGCCATCGTCTATGATCAACAAGGTAAGGAGTTCAGCCGATACGTCCGAGGTGACGCCGCAGTCGCTGTCCGGCCAGGGCAGGAGCGTTTGGACGGCTTCTTTGTTCAGGACGACTGCCTCTTGTTGTTCTGGCCTGTCCTGCACAAGGGCGAGCGAGTAGGGACGGTATATCTGCAGTCCGCGCTGAGCGTGGTCACGATCCGCATCAGGCAGTACGCTGGCATCAGCGGTATCGTTTTGGTGGCCGCGCTGCTCGCCGCACTGCTGCTTTCGAATCGGCTACAGCGCGTGGTCTCCGCGCCCATTCTGAGCCTCGCCCGTACAGCGCGCACGGTGGCGACGGAAAAAAACTATGGCCTGCGGGCGAGCAGCCAAAATAACGACGAAATCGGTGAACTCATCAGGGGTTTCAATGAAATGCTCGAGGAGATTCAGAGCCGCGATGCCGCCCTGCAGAAAGCGCACGACACCCTCGAAAAACGCGTGGAAGAGCGTACGGCCGAAGTGGAAAAGTCGGTCTCCGTGCTGCATGCCACGTTACAATCGACGGCTGACGGCCTGCTCGTGGTAGACAAAGATGCCCGCGTCACGATCTCTAACAAAAAGTTTGCTGAGATGTGGAGGCTGGAACAATCGGTGATAGACACGGCAGATGCCGAACAGTTTCTGGCCGCGATGCTGCACCAGGTGAAGGAACCGGAGCAATTCCTGCAGAAAATAAAGGAGCTGAACACGCGTAACGAGGGCAACAGCTATGATTTGATTCATTTCAAGGACGACCGGGTCTTCGAGCGATATTCCCAACCCCAGCGGCTTGGCCGCGAAAGTCTGGGACGGGTGTGGAGTTTCCGCGACATCACCGAGCGGCGTTTGGCTGAACAGCGCTTGATGACGCAGCATGAAGTGACGCTGCTGCTGGCGGAAGCGCGTTCCGTTCAGGAGGTCGCGCCGAAAATTTTGAACGTGCTTGGCGAACATCTGCAATGGGATGTCGGTGTCATGTGGCTCCTTGCTTCGGGAGGTGAGGCGCTGCAGTGCGTTGAGTTTTGGCGCGCGGCGGGTGTGCTGGCGCCGGAATTTGAGACTGGCACGCGAGCCGCGAGGTTTGAACCGGGCCTGGGTTTGCCGGGACATGTGTGGCAGATTGGTCAGGCGGCGTGGATAGAGGACGTGGTCGAATCCGGCAGTTTCGCCCGCGCTGAACCGGCGCGGCAATGCGGGTTGCATGGGGCGGTGGCTTTCCCGATCGTATACGGCGTAGAAACTTTTGGTGTTGTTGAGTTCCTGAGCCGCCGCAAGCTCAAGCCGGAGGCCGACGTCATGCAGATGTGTTCGGCCATTGGCAGCCAGATGGGATTGTTTGCGGAACGCAAGCGGGCGGAGGACGAATTGAAGAAGGCCAAGGAAGGCGCTGAAGCCGCAAATCGCGCGAAGAGCCAATTTCTCGCCAACATGAGCCATGAAATTCGCACGCCGATGAACGCCATCATCGGCATGACCACTTTGGCGTTGGACACGCAGCTAACCGCCGAGCAGCGCGGACTGATGAACACCGTGAAAGAGTCCGCGGACACGCTGCTCGGGATCATCAATGACATCCTGGATTTTTCCAAAATCGAAGCCGGCCGCATGGATTTGGAGCCCATATCGTTCAACCTCAGGGATCGTCTGGAGGATACAATCTCAACCCTCGGGTTTCGCGCGCATGAAAAGGGCCTTGAGCTGGCGTGCTATGTTGAAGGCAATGTGCCAGACGGCTTGGTAGCGGACCCAGGGCGCCTACGCCAAATCCTTGTTAATTTAATCGGGAATGCAATCAAGTTCACCGAGCGGGGCGAAGTGGTCCTGCGTGTCTCTGCCGAAACCAAGACCGATGATGAAGTGGTTTTGCGCTTTTCGGTCACGGACACGGGCATTGGGATACCACCGGAGAAACAGAAAGTCATTTTTGACGCTTTTACGCAGGCGGACAATTCGACGACACGCGAGTACGGCGGCACCGGCCTTGGCCTCACGATCTGTTCGCAATTCGCGTCCCTGATGGGCGGCAAAATCTGGGTCGAGAGCCATCCGGGGCTGGGAAGTACGTTTCATTTTACCGCGCGCTTCAAGCTTGACCCGACCGTGCACCAAACCAACCGATATGCGCGCCAGGAGTTGAACGGCGTGCGAACCCTGATCGTTGACTCGAACGGGACTCACCGCATGATCCTGGAAGCCCTTCTGAATCGATGGGAGATGTCGGTGCTGGCAACCTCATCGAGCGAGACGGCGGATCTGGAAATTTCGCGTGGGCTCACAACGGGCGCACCCTTTGCTGTGGCATTGGTTAGCGCGTTTGGCTCCGCCTCCGATGGGTTTGCGCTGGCCGAGAAGATTGTCCGGCTCGGGGCCGCCGCTCCGCCGATCATCATGATGCTTTCATCCTCCGACCAACTTGCACAAGCGGAGCGCTGCCGGGCGCTGGGCATCAAACTGTATATCACAAAACCCATCCGGCACTCGGACTTGCTCGATGCAATTCTCACCGCTCTCGGCAAAGGCAAGTTGTCCGACGTGGATCCCGCGGTGCCGCAAGAACAGGTCAGCGCGAAACCGCGCCGGATTCTCCTGGCCGAAGATCATCCGGTCAACCAGCGCCTCGCGCGCAAAATCCTCGAGAAATGGGGACATACCGTGGTGGTGGCGCCGAACGGCCGCAAGGCCTTGGAAGCCATCGAGCGCAATAACTTTGACCTGGTGTTGATGGACGTTCAGATGCCCGAGATGAACGGCCTGGAAGCCGCGCGCGCTATCCGGGCACAGGAGAAGGCGGGCGAGCCACGGCTGCCTATCGTTGCGATGACGGCGCACGCCATGAAAGGGGACCGCGAGCAGTGTCTGGAGGCGGGAATGGACGGGTATATTACCAAGCCGATCGATCCCGATCTATTGTTCCGCACCATCGAAGGAACCAGGCGCGATACGGTGCTCACGCTAGCCAGGCCTTCCAGCGGCGCCTTCGATCCCGAGGGTTTGCTTCGCAGGGCCGGCGGTGATTGGACCCTCGCACGAGAAGTCATCAACATGTTTTTGGATGACATGCCGGACGTGGTGGCAGAAATGCGCGAAGCTGTCGCACAGCAGAATTGCACCGTGGTGCAGCGCGCCGCGCACCGTTTGAAAGGTGCGGCCGCAAACCTTGAAGCACGCGATCTAACAAAGATCGCGTCCGAAATCGAAGAAGGCGCCGAGGATGGCAAAGTATCCGATGAAGACATCGCGCGGCTGGAAAAAGCCGTCGATGGTCTGAAAAGAACCCTCCAACACCTGATCCACTCGATGGCTGCATGAAAGTACTCATTGCTGATGACGATCCCGTGTCGCGCCGGCTGCTCGAGGCTTCGCTCCGAAAATGGGGATACGACGCCAACGCGGTCGACAGCGGCGGTGCGGCGTGGGCGATCATGCAGCAGCCCCAGCCGCCGCAACTGCTAATCCTGGACTGGCTCATGCCGCAAATCGACGGTCTGGAGTTGTGCCGGCGTGCTCGCGCGCTGCAGCCGCTGCAATCATGCTACATCATTTTGCTTACCTCGCGCGCCACGAAATCCGATGTCGTGGAAGGATTGGAATCGGGCGCCGATGATTACATCACCAAACCGTTCGATCCCGGTGAACTGCGCGCACGCGTCAAGGTCGGCAAGCGTGTGATTGACCTGCAAACGACCTTGGCGGAGCGGCTGCATCATCTCGAAGAAGCGATGGCCCGGGTCAAACAACTGCAAGGCCTGTTGCCGATATGCTGCTACTGCAAGAAGGTGCGGGACGACCAGAATTATTGGCATCAGGTGGAGAATTATGTCGCGCGCCACGTTGAGGTGCGCTTCAGCCACGGAGTCTGCCCGGATTGCATCGCACGTCTGCGGCAGGACCTGGCCATCCCGGAACGGAAGGACAATTCCTCATGATCCTGCCGGCCTCATGTTGTTCATGGTTCGCGCGCACCCTCGCGTTGCCCATGTTCTTCGTGGGATTTGCCTGCGCCGCGTCGTCGCCGGAACCCAGCGAAGCGGAGCTGTCCCAGAAGACCGACGCGCTGCTGAACCTGGCGCGTTACGTCGAATGGCCGGCAGGTGCATTCATGGTGCCGAAAACACCGTTGATGATTGGCATTTACGGGCACACAAAAATCCATAAGGCTCTGCTCGAGGCGGCGGAGGGCAAGCTGATTAACGGCCGAACGGTGTTGGCGCGTCGCTACCATTGGCCGCAATCGCCGAACTGCCACGTGTTATTCATCGCGCGGTCCGAGCGATACCGGTTGCCGTGGATCATGAAAAGGCTGGAACACTCAACCGTGCTGAGCGTTTCGGAGTTCGACGATTTCCTGACTGTCGGCGGCATGGTCCGCATGTCGATTAAAGACGATAAACTATGCTTCCACGTCAATACCACGACAGCTAAAGATGCCGGACTGAAATTCAGCTCCAAATTTCTCAGTGTGGCCGACCAGGTGATCGGTGAGCCTTGAACCACATGCCCAGCCGGTGTTTAGATTAACCGGATGCGTATTATTGGCGGCCAGGCTGCCGGGCGTTTGCTGAAAGTTCCGGCGGGTTACGACGTGCGTCCCACGCCTGATTTAGTCCGGCAGGCCATTTTCAACAGTCTCGGAGAGCGGGTTCTCGATGCGCGCGTGCTCGATTTATTTTCCGGCAGTGGCGCGCTCGGCTTGGAATGCGTCAGCCGCGGCGCATCGTCCGTCTTCAGCGTGGAAAAGTCCAATCGCCACGCGGTCATGATTCGTGAGAATCTGGCGAGCAGCGGGCTGCCGGCCGACCATTACGAAATTCGCGTTCAGGATGTCTTTACCGCAATCCACCAGCTCGCAGACATTGGACGGACCTTTGATCTGATCATGGCCGATCCGCCGTTCGGGCAGAAAAACATCGGCCGCCGTTCAAATTCACTCTCGCAAAAATTGTTGGACGACGAAGTTTTGCCAAACCTGCTGGCTAGTGGAGGCCTTTTCGTCCTTGGCCACACCAAGCGCGATACGTTGACCGTCACTCCTGCGTGGAAAGAAGTGAAAGTCTTGCGCCATGGGGACTCGACAATTCGTTTTCTTCAACGCCCAACAGATGCCGCTTGAAAAATTCCGTGAGCCGCCGCTCGCCATACGGGCTGCCGCCAGCGCCGTGCCCGGCGCCCGGAAACACGATGAGCTCGAAGTCCTTGTCAGCTTTGATCAGCGCATTGACAACTTGCATCGTGCTTGAGGGGTCAACATTGCGATCCAGTTCGCCGACCGCGAGCAGGAGTTTGCCCTGTAGGTTCTTGGCTTGGGTCACATTTGATTGCTCCTCGTACTGTGGACCCACGGGCCAGCCCATCCACTGTTCGTTCCACCAGATTTTATCCATGCGGTTATCGTGGCAACCGCAATCGGCCCCGCCGACTTTATAAAAATCTCCGTGCGCGAGCAATCCGCGCAGCGCGTTCTGTCCCCCCGCAGAACCACCGTAGATGCCGACGCGGGAAAGATCCATGTACGGATACTTTTTGGCGGCGGCTTTCATCCACAATATGCGATCGGGGAAGCCCGCATCGCCGAGGTTTTTCCAGCACACGTCGTGAAATTTTTTCGAGCGCTGGGAAGTCCCCATGCCATCGATCTGCACCACGATAAAACCTTGATCGGCAAGCTTTTGCGGGCCGTGCGACGCGCGAAACGATTTTGGCACGAACGCACCATGCGGCCCCGCATAAATGCTTTCGATGACCGGATATAGTTTTGATCCATCAAAATCTCGCGGTCGATGAATCACGCCGTAAATATCAGTCGTGCTGTCGCGGCCTTTGGCGACGAAAGGCTCGGGCATCGGAATCCCCGTGGCCGCCGCCTGCTCGAGCTTGCAGATGAGCCCGCCGTCGGAGCCGCGGCGCAGCTCGTGCACAGGCGGATAATCAACACGGGACCATGTATCCACAAAAAAACGCCGGTCCCCTGAGAACTGTGCTGTGTGCGTGCCATTACCTTGCGTGAGAATAGCCAGCCCGCCGCCGTCGAAGTTCACACGGCAATAATGAACGAAATACGGGTCCTGCTCCGGCCGAATCCCGCCCGCACGAAACCAAATCTGGCGCTTGTCGTGATCGACCCGATCCACACCGCGCACGAGCCAATTGCCTTTTGTGATTTGGTTCTTCACTTCACCTTTTGCGGCGTCATACAGATAAAGATGGTTCCAGCCGTCGCGCTCGGATGCCCAGATGATTTCGCTCGTGTCGTCGACGTACTCGCAAAATATCTTCCCTGAGTAGTCGATGAACGTATCGCTCTTCTCATCGATGATCGGGCGGGCCGTTCCGTGTTTGGCGTCGACCGCAATCACGCGCAGCGCTTGATGTCCTCGTTGATTATAAAGAAACGTGAAGCGTGTGGAATTCGAGCTCCAGCGCAAGTCGCTGATCGACCACGGATTCGAGAACAGCGCGTCATCGATCGCGATTTCCGTCTTCGATTCGACGTCGAACAGATGCGGTTTTTGAATCGGCACGTCATCCCCCGGTTTCAGATATGCATACGATTGCAACCTCGGCTGGACCTGGTCTTTCGGCGACGATTCCACCATGTATACGAGGCGTTTGGTGCCCGGTTTGTGCCGAAACGCGACAAACCTTTTGGAATCGGGCGCCCATATCACACGGGGCGTGGGTTTCTCCGGCTCAGGTGTGTCGTATTCCATGTCAACCGCGCGGTCACGCTGGACGTCGCGCGCGTAACTATCGCTCGCCGTGGCGTTAGTCGTCAGCGGTTCATCGTTGAGATACAGGTTGTTGTCTCGAACCGAAACCTCCCACTTCCCATCGGGAGACTTGGTGGATGCATTGCTCGGCCGCGAGCGGTTTCGGTTGCGCGACGGTGCTTCTTTTGCCTTCCGATCGCTCTGGTGCAGCCCGTAAGTATCCAGCGCGCATTCCCAAGTCTCGTTGTCTTCATAGAGCCACAACAATTTGCCATCTTCTGAGAACTCGATCGACTTGATATCCTCAATTTTTCGGCTGAGCCGCGCGTGATCAAACGCGGGTTGCTTCGCGCCCGTGCTGGCATCTACGACGATGAACTCAGTCCCGCCCTCCGGCTGATTGATGCGGTACCAAAATTGCTCGTCGTTTGCGAACCAGTGCGGCGTTACGGTTTCGCGGTACAACTTGGCAGTCGTTTTGGACGCGCTGACTTTGGGCGCCGCTCCATTGTCGTAGAATCGCCATTTGGATTTGAAGTCGCGGTCCAGTTTTTCCTTTCTCAAGCTGGCGCGGATCAACTCGATGGGAATCGCGTTCTCGCGCAGAACACTGTCGTGAAACTCGCGCGCCGTCATCTTGCCCGATTGCACCAGTTCGCGATGCATGGCGCGGATCTGAAGACCGCCAAGCATGTACGCAGCTTGATATTGTGGCGAATAACTCCCGTTGACCGAGCGCCGCACCTCCGCAGTCGCATTGCGGCGTTCGTGGCCGACGCGGTCGACCAGAAAGTCGATCGCCTCCTGCGCGGTCATTTCACCCAGGTGAAATTTGAGCGAAAAAATGATGCGCGCGCAGCGATGCGACCGCCAGAAAAGCATGCCCACGCGATCTTCCGCGTTGCGTGGGAAATTCATGTCCCAGAGCAGCATTTCCCAATAAAGCGCCCAGCCTTCCACCAGGAACGGCGTGTGAAACGGACGACGATGGGTGTTGTAGCGCTGCGACATGAAGCCCTGCAGATGATGCCCGGGAATCAGTTCGTGATGCACGGTCGCGCGTGAGAACGAAGGATTGTTCCCGCGCATGCTCATCAGCTTGTCTTCGTGGCTCATCGTATCCGTTGGATACGAGATCGAAATGACTTCGCCGCCGGTGAAATACGGCGTCACTTTTTGGCGCTCGATGGACATCATCTCCATCCGCCATATCTCTTTGCAAAGCGGCGGGACGGTCACGAGATTGTTCGTCTCGACAAACTGCGTGGCTTCTTCGGCCAACTCCCGAATCAATTTCGGTTGTTCTCCCGGCGGCACGTGACGTTTGCTCACGAAATCCAGCGCCTTTTTCCAATCGCCGCTGAACCCCAGATCGTCCGCAGCCCGCTTCATTTCTTTCTCACACCACGCAAACTCAGTGTTCGCGATCTCGATCAGTTCCTCGGGCGTATACGGAATGAATTCACTCGCCAGCGCGTCGAGCAGGGCCTCGCGTCCGATTGGGTCCCCGATCACGGGCTCATCATCGTCACTTTCGTAGCCTGCCAGCTTCTTCTTAATGAACTTCCCGTAATCCTCGAGGTCCTTATCAAGCTTCTCGTAAGGCTGGCGCACCCACCAGGTGAACACGGGATCATAGCCAGCGTAAAAGTCATGCCATTTTTGCAGGATCCGGCGCAATTCATCCACCTTCTGCGCCGCGCGATTCGCAACGATCTTGTCTCGCGGTCCTCGCCCTCCCTCGCATGAGTCGGTGGGGCGAGCGTCGCCGCGAGCCGGTTGATTGTTTGTATTCTTAAGCGTCTTGATTTGCGCGCTGATTTCCGCAAGCGCCTTTGCCGCCGCTTCCCCATCCGAACGTTCCATCTTGCGCCGCGATTCTTCGAGCTGGAACACCGTCGCGGCGAACGGAACCAGAGCGCTGGCTTCCTCGAACTGCTTGCGCCGATGCGCGAGTTCCTTCAGCTCGGTTTCACATTTAGTTTTCAGGAGCGCGTAATCGATCCGGCCTGCCACGTCGAGATCGGAGAACTTGAGCTGGCGTAATTTCTCGAGTTGCTCCTCCTGAAATCGCGACAGCCGCTCATTCCGCGATTCGGCGTCGCGCAGGCTGTAGCGTCGTTCGAGCGATTCGAGGTCTTCCGCATAGCGATCGATGACCGCGCGCATCGGTCTGACGGAAGGGTCCAGCGTTTCAGCAGCCGAGGCTGCGATAGCCAAAAGCACAATCGGGATTATGCAACGCATAACCTCGACTATGCCCCACTAGAACTCCGCTGATCAACCTAAGAGCAGCGCCGCAAGTTGTGTCAGGCATGAATGACTAACGATGAGAGTGCCCCATGCCCAGCCGCCTGGCAGTTTTTCGCTCACTTTTTCCAGAAGTCGTTCGTATTGATCGTGGGTTCCAATCCAGAACCAGTAAAACTGAACCAGAGCGGGTAAGTTTGCGCGCCTGAGTGCGGACTTCCGCGGGCAAGGCGCGATAAGCTTGCCAGAAGCTAGGACTCGTCGATGATTTCATCGAGCGGCTTGGCGCGCCCGGCATCGATGTCTTTGAGCGCCTCCTGCCACGTTTTGTCGAGCCGACCCGACGTCGCGTCTTTCTCAATCTGCCGATTCCACGCATCCTCAAAATCGACCTCTGCGAGCCGCGTGAGGAATTCTCCCTTATCGGCCTCTGGAAGGCGTTTCACCGCTTCGATGATCTCTGCGACGGAGCTCATACCGACAACTTACCCGATTCGCGGCAAATATGTCAGCCTGAAATTCTAAGAGGAAACGCTCACGCCTATTAACGATTACCGATTACATCGGCAACGGTGATTGGTCTGCCGGAGCAAGGAAATTTGGGCAGGCCGCACGCGCCCGCCGACGCGTGGAACTAACGCGCTGCGCGTGACATTTACTCACAATTTCCAAAACAAGACCACTTTCGTGCCTAAAAAGCGGCTGGCAGCCCTCATGCTATAGCCTTTCTTGAGCTGTTGTATGAAGCTTCCTCATCGCGGTTTTACTCTCGTCGAACTCCTGGTGGTTATCGTCATTATCGCCGTCCTGGCCGCGCTTCTCCTGCCGGCGCTATCCAAGGCCAAGAAGCGCGCGCTGAATGTCAGTATGCGGGCCGCAGCCATGGAGGCAGCGAAGATGCCCGGATCGGAATCCAAGCCTCCACCGGATGCGAGCCCACCACAACGCCCGCTTGCGGCGCTTGAGAGTTTCGCCGCCACCGTCTCGCTCAAGCCTGCATTGAGCGTGGGCACAGCCGAACCGGAATCGATCTACACTGCGCAGGTTGCCGCAAAGCTCAATGCATCCAACCCCGGCGGCGGTGGCGAGTGTGAAGTGTTGCTGCCTCTGCCGCCTCAGATCATCTCGCTGGCCGATCTTGATCTGACCGTGAACTCGCAGCCAAGTGAATCAGTTGAAATTCGTGGCAACAAACTCGTCTGGTTTGGCTCGCTACCCGCCCAGCCCATCCCGATCGCCATCGCGTATTCAGCAGTCGGCAAAGGCTTGTATCATTTGCAGCCGCCGCCCAGCGGTGTGCTCGACACTTTTCGCATCGATCTAACCGCCGTGGGTTCCGACGTGCGCATGCTTGAACTTTCGTTGCAACCAACGAAGTACGCTCGCGGCAATGGCCAAACCAGCTACACGTGGGAATACAAACGGCTGCTCTTCGGCCGGCCAATCGCGCTCGACGTTCTCGGCATCGCGCCGATCGATCGTCTCGGAGAATTGACCTGGCTCGGGCCCTTGAGCGTCGTGATCTTCGGGTTGGTGCTCGGCCTCGTCGCCCATGCCTTTGCCGTCCGCAATTTCGATCGTTGGATGCTGCTGCTGGTCATGGGCACGTTCACCGGCGCCTATCCACTGATGTACTTCGCGCAGGAGTTCATTCCGCTAAGCGTCGCTATCTTTATATCGTCCGCGCTCGTGCTGCTCGTCATCGCAGTGCGCGCGCTGACGATCATGAGCACACGTCTCGCCTTGCTCGGCATCGTCCTTCCCGCCACCCTCATCCTGACCGTCACACTCCTCGCCGCGATTCACACGCGCCTTCAGGGCATCCTCATGACCGGAGTCGGCATCGCGGTCTTCGTCGTCGCCATGCTCCTGATTCCGCGCTTCAAACCCGACAATCTCGGCCCCGCCAATCCAGAGGCTTGGGCGGCGTGAGACCGTGCTCAAGCCCGCGGGATGAACCCTCCATCTTGCGCAAAAGGTGAATGGTGGCGCAGATTGAAAGCGCACCTGTCTTAATAACTGCCCTCCACCTCTCGCTTCGTTGGAGTTGGACCTTCTTTGGTGATTGGTGATTCCCGCGCACCTCTGCCATTCGTCGGGCACTCATCGTGTGGGACGCCCAACCCACCAGTACCCTTCGGTTTCCACTTTTGGATTTAATTTGAATTTCGTATTCCTTCCGCCGCCGCCCATCTTCACGCTTCCCCGTACCTTTTGTCGCGCTTGCTTTTACGCGGCGCGGGCGCAAAAATCTTTGGTCATGGTCGTGTCTGTCTCAACGAAGGTTTCTGCGCCGGCTTCTATGCGGACGGGAGTTCGTCCCGGGCCGGACGATTGTTGGATTCTTCACGAACGAGCGCGCCGGCATTACTGGAAGGACACTGGCCTGCTCTCCATTAAGACGTTCTTCGGTGGCATTGCTCAATATGAAGTCGGCCATGGACACCATCGCGTTGATGAGTCCTCGTACTTGGTCCTGAATCATGGGCAGATCTACGCGATCAACATCGATTCGCAGCAGCCGGTCGAATCTTTCTGCCTCTTCTTCCCGCCGGCGTTTGTCAGTCAGATTTACCAGAGCCTCACGGTGAGCGCCGAACGCCTTGCCGATCGGCCAGAGCCGGACAATCCTCAGCCATTGCAACTATTCGAGAAAAATTACGCTCACGACCAGATTCTTTCCCCGGCGTTGTTTCGTTTGCGTGCGCACTATCAAACACTCAATCACGGGCGCCTCATCGAGGAATTCCACGATATCGTCGAAAGACTCTTGCGAGTCCATAGGCTCGTCTTGCGCGACACCGAGCGCCTGGACTGCGTTAGGCCCGCCACGCGTCATGAGCTGTACCGGCGCGCTTCCGTGGCAAGAGACTATCTGTACGCAATGTTCGCCGAACCCATAACGCTCGCCCACGTCGCCGCCGTCGCCTGCCTCTCGCAAAACCACCTTCTTCGGACCTTCCGACAAGTCTATGGTGAAACCCCGCACCAATTCCTCATTCGCCTCCGCCTCGCCGAAGCCAAACGCTTGCTGGCCCACACTGAAATGCCTGTTACCGAGGTATGTCTCGCCATCGGCTTTGAAAGCCTAGGCTCTTTCAGCACCCTCTTCCGCACTCGATTCGGCGTTTCTCCCGCCGAATACCGCCGCGCAAATAAGTGATTTTCAAGAAGCGCGCCTCGGCAACCTGCGTCATCATCGCCAGCGCAATATGAAGCTAACCTCTTCAATGATCGTGATGGCCGCGGCCACGTGCTTCTCCGGCTGCGCCGCCGCAAACCAAAAAATGAATGCTGCTAACAATCTCCAAGGAACCTGGTCCTGCGTCTCTGTCACCGCAGATGGACGCGCGTTGCCTGCCGAAACCATAGCCTTACTCCGTCTCACGCTCACACACGACCGGTACAAGACAGTGAAAGGAGACGAGGTCCTCTTCGACAGCACCTACACCCTCAACTCCTCTGCCAATCCCAAACAAATCAACATGGTCGGAACTGAGGGCGAACTCACCGGCAAGGAAGCTCAGGGCATTTATGTCCTCGAAGGAGATGTCCTCCGTATCTGCTACCGGATGCCTGGCCTCGGCCGGCCGCACGCCTTCGAAAGCGCCGTGGGTTCCGAGTCCTATTACGTGATCTGGAAGCGCCAGAGTCATTATGGCGCCCGCAGTCGCAGTTGAACGGCATCATTGCCCAATGGTAACATCAAGGAATGAACCATCTCCGGAAGATGGCGCTGCTGATCGTTGTTGCCGTCGCTGCCGCGCTGTTTCTGGGTTTGAAAGCCTGGGTGCCGCCAGCAGAGCATGCGATTGCGATTTCGCCCGGCGAGACGGTCATCTTGAAAAAGATCACTTTTGGAAAACACCATCGCTTCAATGAGGGTTTGCCGTGGCGCCGGTTACTCGCTCGTCTGCCCTTCGCCTGGACCGCTCGTTTCAAAACGCAAACTCTCGCCTTTGACACCACTAATGACACTTCGGTTGCGTGGTTGATGTGGACGGGTCTGCCGGCCCAGGTCTATGTCTACGTGCCCCAATATGTAATGACCGACCAGGATGGCCATCGGGTATACTTGGCCGGTTTGGGTAGTGTCACTCGCGCCAACAATACCGTCATTGAGGCTCGGCCACTGACCGTTCCTTTGGCTGGCAAGTCGATGCGTTTGGGACTTTATCGCCTCGGTACCAATCGTGAGCCAACCTGCATCGGCGAATTCAATATTCCTAAACCGTCGGGCCGCCGCGTCATTCAGCCGCTGGTGCCACAACCGCTGCCCATTCGTCAGACGGACGGCAATACGGCTCTATCACTTACTGACCTTCTGGTCGAGTGACACGTTTGAAC
>Ga0066710_100000862_pt1 | contig 20575 bp, 11 predicted proteins | sample GraSoiAngelo_159_FD_79666 | JGI IMG/M metagenome (GOLD analysis project Ga0066710, IMG submission 79666) | Grasslands soil microbial communities from the Angelo Coastal Reserve, California, USA - 14_1009_16_40cm | ecosystem: Environmental > Terrestrial > Soil > Grasslands | place: USA...
TCATATTGGGCGGAGGACGGCCGGCAAATGAATACGCGCGCGCGGCTCGCCGTCTTACCGCGACCGGTAGGATTATAAGGGCCGGCGACCAAGACGTCGGTCACTTGTGGCGGCAGGTTACCCGTGTGTGGTACTTCGAAACGTTTCAATCGGACGCCATCGAGCCGCACGTCCATTTCCGCGGGTAGCGATGGAATCGGAGCAGGAGGTGTCAATGGATTGATCAACCATGGAGCTTCCAGCTCAGCCTTCGCGGATTCCCGAAGATAGGTGACGCCGACAGTACGCAGCCCCGCTTTGACCGGCACGCGAATTTCGTAGCGCGGACGCGGATCATTACCGACCTGCCCGCCACCTAGCTTTACACGCAACGTGTATTCGGCATCCAGCGGGAAATAATAAGAAAACGCCAAGCCCCCGCTAGAATCAAACGGCAGATCATCGGCTCCCGGCTCATTACGCTGCTTACGGGCGCCACCCACGCGACGAGCTTCGGCGGGCACAAAGTCTTCTTCTACTACTTTGGTCGAAGGGTCCCCAATGGCCAGCCGGCTAATCAAACGCGAAACGGAAAGATAGCGTTCGAGCAGCGTTGGAGAAACTGAGAGCACCGAACCAACGTTATCGAAACCATAACCCGAATCATCCACGGGTAGGAGATCGCCGGGGTGAATGTCCAGAGCCAAAAGGTCACGCACCGCATTGCTGTACTCGGCGCGATTCAGGCGGCGAATGGCGGCTCGTCCGGGGTTCGGATGCGCGGCGGCGTTGCGGCCGAGCGCGGATATCACCCAGTTCGTAAAGGTTTTCGCCAAGGCTGCGTCCGGCCGGGGCATCCCAGCGGGAGGCATCTCACCCGTGCGTACCTTACGCAGCACGCGTTCGAGCAATTCTGCGTTAGACGCAACCTTGGAAAAATCCAGGTCTTCCAGCACTACTCCGGCGGTCTTTAGACTCTCGCTATGGCAGGCAACGCAGTACTTGTTTACGACAGAACGAGGAGCAAACGCGCTCTTGGATTTTGAAGAGGAAGTTATAGATTTGGGGGATTGAGCAAACCCGCCAACTACACCAAGTGTCACGACAAATGCTGCCGCAAGCACTCGACGCACCCTGTACCTCCGGTTCGCGCGACCTTATTGGATTTTACCCCGCGGCACGTGAAAGTCAACCGGTGTAACGCCCTATATATTCAATGGCAAACAAGTTAAAAGTAGTACTTAAATCCTAGCTGCACGCTGCGCGCGCCCACTTTCGTACCGTTTATAACACCGAAGTTTGACGCGCCATAGCTTGTCGCGGGGTCGCTGAAGACCGGGTGGTTGCGCACATTCTGTGCTTCCATGCGGAACTCTGCTCGCTGGCTCTCCTTGACCCGCCAACTCTTGAGCAACGCCGCATCGAGCATGTTAACTCTCGGGCCGCGCATATTCAGTGTACGCGGCGCTGACCCAAACGTGTCCGGTTCCGGACGCGAGAAAGCCCTTAGGTTGAAGTAGTTGTTCAGCCGGTCGTGAATCGCCCCATGCGTCTCCGGGTCACCAATCAGATTCGGGCGCTGCGTGCCATTCCAAAGTACTCCATTGGACTGGTTCACCTGCAACGGGAACCCTGATTGCAGCGTAAAGAATCCGCTGACCTCCCAGCCGCCAATAAAGGCATCTATAACACGGTTGACGCCCGAGCCGAAATGGCGTCCACGCCCAAAGGGTATCTGCCAGTCTCCGGTAGCCACAAAATGATGCGCCACATCGTGCTGCGACAGTGAACGCTCCATCGCTAAATTGAGCGGGTTTTGAAGGCTGGTTGTGCCGCCTAGCCAAGCGAGATTACCGTCGGTGACCGACGAATCGTCAATCATCTTCGACCACGTGTAATGCGCGAGTATGGCCAGCCCCTTTGAGAACCGCTTCTCATACTTTATTTGCAAACCATGATAATGCGAATCGGCTGAGTTCGGATCCGATCCACTGACGCCATCATATTGCGGCATGTTACGCAGCAGTCGGTATCGCTGAACAGTTTTGCCGTTCAGATTAACCGCCTTAGGATTGGTAATGATGCCGTAGAACGGATTTGGGACCGCCGCCTGCAGCTGTGCCCTTGTATATTGAGCGTTCGGCCCTAACCAATAGGTGGGATCGAGCGGGGATAAGCTCGTGAAAGGGGAGTAGAGATGTACCCCTCGGCTTCCCGTGTAATTGATCTCCATCATTGAACTCCAGCCAATTTCGCGCTGAATAGAAAGGTTCCACGAATATATTTCGGGGTTGTTATTTTGCCGGGTAATGGTGCCTACTCCTAGGCCGATGAAAGTCATATCCCCTAGCGAGCGACCCGGCGGCAGCAATATCCCCTGCGGATACGGATCCGGCAGCGATGCATTTCGCGTAGCGCCGCTATCCAGTGTCCAGGGCACCGAAGCGTTCGTATTGAATGCCGCTCCTGTGTGCCCCGAGACCGAGGCGCGGGAGAGCACATAGAACTTACCGGCGCCGGCCCGAATCGAAGTCTTATCATTAAGTGCATAAGCGAAGCCAAGGCGGGGACCGAAATTATTCAAATCGGCATCGAACGGCGAGCGCGTCTTGTCATCCACGAACTTCATTACGCCTTTGAGGTCATTTCCCGGCACGGAGATGGGCGACTTTGCGTTCAAATCCCAATAGCTGTAACGATTCAGCTCTTCGGTTCGCGGGACTTCGAATTCATACCGGAGTCCCATGTTCAACGTCAGCCTGCGCGTAATCTTCCAATCGTCCTGGACAAAAAATCCACGGTACCCAGCGTGTGAAAAAGCTTTCGGATCAATATGGAAATCTGATCCGTTTCCCCAACCAAGGAGCATCGAAGCGAAACCATTTCCCTGGTAACTGTTGCCGACATTCAAATCCTCACTGGTTGTTTGTGATCCGAAGGTAAAACGACCCGAAGGATAACCGGGCTGAGCGTAGTCCAAAAAGCTCTGCCTAATTTCGACACCGGTCTTAATGTTGTGCCCGTGTAGCGTCTTGCTCATCGACGCCGAATACTGGTGCACTCCCTCCTGCCGATCCATTTTCCAGTAGCCCTGTGTCCCCATGTCCGAATAGCCACCAGCGCTGAACGTGGGAAATACATTTAGGGTTGCCGTATCTTGCATATACTTGGGGAGCCCGAGCGTTGTCTCGTCAAACTTCGCGTTGAACGGATCGCGGTGGTAGTTTTGGTAGATGAAGCCGTAAGTGAAAGTCCAGACGGTAGTGGAATTTTGTACGAATGTGAGATTGCCCGTCGCCGACTGGGTACTTGTGGAGCTGGGACCGTTATATGGATCGGCTGACGAGATGTCCGAATCGGCCAGCGCATACAGATTGGGCGGACTATTGTCACCCCTGGATTGGCTGTAGCGGCCCGTGAAGCGAAGCTTGTTGTTGAAGCTGTGATCGCCTTTGATATCAAACTGGTTGGCGACACTTTTCCCGATCCCTTGCATGAACCAGTTGTTGACATGAGTCGTTGGATTCGGATCCTGGTTTGGCTTCGGATAATACTTCAGCGCCTTCAATGCGACTTGGTCTTGCAGCTCGATGGGAATTATATTCCCTTTGAAAGGTATTCGTTTTGTCCTGCCGTTCGAATCCATATACGTGTCGAAAGGATTGTAAATCGTAATTAACCCGCCATCGCTGAAGAATGTCTTGGAGAAATCACCGGCCCGCTGTTCAAGGGTCGGGACAGTCGCTGTAGCGCTCGAGGGGCTCTTCGATCGGGTATATTCGAAGGTGACAAAAAAGAATGTCTTGTTTTTCTTGATTGGTCCGCCCAGCACCCCGCCGATTTGATCGCGATGGTAATAGGGTTTACGAGAATTATTGCGATTGGCAGCCCAGGAGTTCGCGTTGAAATTGGAATCCCTCAGAAAGTAATAGCCGTCACCGTGAAATTCATTCGTCCCCGATTTAGTCACCATATTGATGATGGCTCCCCCGGATTGCGCGTACTCAGCTCCAAAGAAGTTTGTCTGCATTTTGAATTCTTGCACCGCATCCACCGAAGGCGTCCATTTTAGATCCGTTGCCCCGCTGTTTTGCTCCGTGGTGTTGACGATCGCGCCGTCCACTAGCACATCTGAAGTGGAATTGCGCGTGCCGTTGGCAACAAAATTCGTATTGCTAGGGCTAACGTTGCCCGCCGCACCATTTACTCCTGGCGTCAGATTCAGCAGACTCAAGGGATTTCTTCCAATGTTCGGCAGCGCCATCATGTAGCGATTCTCGACTACCTGCCCCAAGGTTGAGATTGTTGTGTTGAGAAGCGGTGCTTGGCTCTGGACTTCGACCGTGGTTGTGATCTCACCTACCTGCAACGAAACATCGAACGTGGCCTGCTGCTGGACGGCAAGCGGAATATTGGTTTGGGTGTACTTCTTGAATCCATTTGCTTCGACAGTAAGCGTATATGTGCCCGGCGGCAAAGCAGTGATCGCGTACCTACCCGCGTCATCGGCAATCGCGGTGTGAAGCACGTTCCGGTCGGACTCCCTTATCGTCACTTTGGCTGCTGGGATGGCGCCGCCGCTGACATCGGTTACCACGCCGCGCACCCCGGCTGTGTAGGAGGACTGCGTCCAAGCAAGCGCAGCGGATGCAAATAAGATGCAAAATAGGGAAATAATTCGTTGGTAGTTTCGCATTTTTGAAGCTCCCCTTAGTTTAGCCTGGCGCCCACTAACTTCCAGATGGATCATGCTTAACCGAGGTTTGCGATTTCGAATTTGTCTTTGCGCCCGAAGATAGTGCAGCCAATTAATGGTGTCAACTAGGACTTTCAACTACTAGGACTTTCAACTACCCGCCAAGGTTGGTTAGGATGTATTGGATGAGTGCCAAATCGCGGCCAAATCGTTGTTGGGGATTTCCCGAATTTTTGCGTTTTGTATGCTGTTCCCGAAATGCTAACGCAATAATATTCGACCCAGCGCGACCGCTACGTACTGCTTGCCGCCGAACATGTACGTCATCGGCGACTCCTTCCAGGTATAGTTGGTTTGGAAACTCCACAGAGGCTTGCCCGTAATCGCGTCTGCCGCCAACCTATTCATTCCGAACTGTCGTGCGAAAGCCGCATAGTCGCGGCGCTTCGCCAACAACCTGCACGGAAGTCACTGGTGCCCGTTAAGTGCCCCAAATACGTAAGTTTTAGATTGCTGTTGAGCGCAGAAGAAGACCTATTATAAGTCTTTTGAATCCAGCGGGGCCATGTAGTGTTTGACGCGTTATGAGCCCGACGAGCTACCAGGCTGCTCCACCCCGCACAGCCACTATATCGGACGAGCACGCTCCCGTCAAATCAGTGCAAAGTGCAGGTAACTGGCGCAATTGTTTTTGTGAGTCAGGCAGGGAGCAGCTACCACTCGTTGTACGGCGTGTTCTCGAAGGGCGAAACTCTATCGGAATTCGAATGAATGTCAATCATGCCCGTACCCGATTGATCCGCGCTCAGCACAGCGCTATCGAACTGCGGCACCCAGTCCGCTGTCCCAGTCATCGGATCCGTGGGAACCTTACGGAGGTACCCCGCCTGAACCAAATCCTCCAGGGACTGCGGGGCGGCCTGTTTGTCCAGTGTGTAATTATCGATCGCTTGCCGCATGACCCACAGGTCCTGCTTCATTGTTGCTTCGCGTGCGTGCTGTACCGATTTATCATAGCGCTGTGCCGCCATGCCGATGAGGATAAGGATGATCGTAATGACGATCATCAACTCGATGAGCGTAAACCCAGCTCCGAACAGCTCGCCGCGCCGTTTCCGCAACGTTGGTCCGCCCGTCCGAATTTGCGACAGCGTTTTCATTTCAAATCATAGTTCGATCTACCAATCCGAATACTTGGTCCCATCGAGCGCCGTACCCGTCGACTTCGAGTATACGTCAAACACGTTCTTGCCGCCCCAGCTGGTCGAATCCGGATCGTCTTGAACGGCACGCAGTCCCCATTCGGCCCGCCCCGTCATGGGGTCCACCGGGATCTTCCGCAGAAAACGAATCTTCCGATCGCTGGTCGCGCCGAGCTGCACTCCCTTCACCAATGTCTCCAGGTCTGGTGGATAGCCTTCGCTCCCGATTTCCACACGAATCTGGTTTCGGTCGGCCGCGTCTTTGTATCTGTCGATGGCATCCTTCATCTCGCGGAGATCCCGGCGAAGCTCAGCTTCTTTCTGACGAATGACAGCGTACTTCGCGATCGGGAGTGCAGAGGAAGACAGAATCAGCAGAATGGCACAGGCGATGATTAACTCCAGCAGTGTCATCCCGGCTTCGGAGAAATACGGTCTCCGGTAGACTCTTCTGCGGATTCGCCCGCTGTATGAAAGGTTGCGCAACATCTCTCGCATAATTCGACTACGGCTGGACTTGCAGTGTCGCCTCGCTCGTTATCAACGGTATCAGCTTCTGCTCCGAATCTTTGGCATTCACTTGCACGATTGACAGGTTGGATGACCCTGGCGCCAGCGCCTTGACGACGATTCCGATCAACGTTCCACTCCCGCTCACTCCTGGCGTGTTCGGTCGGCGCGTCGCGGAAATTATCGCCTGTCCTTTTTCCTTGAAGACTTGCTGCACGATAGCGATTTCCTGCGTTCCGCCCGAGAGGAACCCGCCGTGCTGCACCTCTTCCACGCTGACTACCGCGGGGTTGTACTGGAGCAACAAGGGGATGGAGAAGAGATCACTCACGTTGTCAACCACAACGCCGATCGTTGCCGTCTGCCCAGCCTTCAAAGACAAACTCTGCGGCTCAAATCGAATCTTTGCTGCGGGCGCCGCGGCACCTGGCGCAGCCGTCGGCGTTTCCGCTCCCATATTTTGATTCGTCTGAGGTTGTTGCGATGATGCTGGTTGCTGCGCAGGCGCGCGAATCTCACTCTCCCGCTTTACTTGCACGTTCGTCTCGGAGCCCGAATACAGGGGCCGCAGATTTGCTTTCGTCCATTCCGGAATGCGCACGATCCGGGGCGTCAGCACGATCAGTACTTCATCTTCCTGGTGCTGCGTCTTGTCGTGTGAAAAGAGATATCTCAGTAGGGGGAGCTTCGCGAGGCCCGGCCAGCCTTCCAGCGTTTTGCTGTCGGTTCGCTGGACCAAGCCTGCAAGAATACTGACCTCGCCTTCCTTCAGGCGGATGTCATGCTCAATGACCCGCTGGCTGATGATGGGCTGCGTGATCCCGCCAATCGCCTGATCCCCGGTATGTGAAGAGACTTCCACTTTCAATTTCAGGCTGACGTCGCGGTTCGGATGCACACGAGGCGTAAGGTCTATATTTACGCCAACATCCAGATACGTGAATTGTGTATTCACCAGCGGGTTTACAAAGCCTGCGCCGCCTGTCGAGCCAACGCCTACACCCGCCTGAAAGCTGCCTGTCGCAATAGGGATGCGGTCGCCGATGCGCAGTTTGGCCGCCTGGCCGTCCACCGAGCGGACTTCTGGATTTTGGATAATCCTCGTGCTCGTATCGCTCAGGATGGCGTTTGCTGTCGCGCTAGGCAGGGTGAAGACAACATCAGTTCCATTCAGGTGGCGCAGCTGGTTTAGATTGATTCCATTGTTGGCTGTCGTGGAAGTCGAGCTTGAACTGCTGCTTGTCGTGTTGTTCGGGTTGATCGCGACGCTGGCAGTTTGTCCGGGAAGTATACCCAGATCCCGCAGGCGATCCGTGCGCGCCTCCAGCACTTCGACCTGCACTACCACCTCAGGCTTGGCCTTGTCGATGTCCCGGATCATTTTCTCCGCCAGCAGCAGCTTGTCCGGTGTGTCTCGCACAATGATGGCATTCTGCGAGTTGAGCTGCTGGATTCGTTTCAGATCCAGCAATTGCCGCAACCCGGTCACGATTTCGGTCAGATCCTGCGGCTGAACCGTGTTTGAAAGGTAAAATGTCTTGACCACTTGCTCTTCGTAGTCCCGGCGCTTTTGTGGCTGATCCGGAATCACGAAAATGATATTTTCCGTCACCGGCTTTACGAAGGCCTTGCTCTCCAGCTCCGCGATTTCCAGCGCCTGCTCCAGCGTCACGTTGTTCAATTCCACTGTGATGCGCCGGGCAGGAAAGTCCGGATCATAAATCACCGTCAGCCCTGCGAGTTTTCCGATCGTGTCGAAGACGATCTTTGCGTCATTGGACATTTTCAGATTAATGGGAGCTCGCGAGAGCGGCTTGATTTCCGGCGGCATCGCTGCCAGAGGTGTCTCGTTCGGATCCGTCGGAGGCTCAGCCGCTGCATCGGCCGCGCGGTTTTTCTCCGCGATCATCTCGACTGTCTTGCGTAACTCCTGGTCCGCCACCGGGCTCGATGGATCGATCACTTGCGCCCGTTGAAATTCGCCCACGGCACCCTGGAGGTCGCCCTGGTTCCGCCGTTCAACACCGCGCTTAACGTGCCGTTCACTCGCTTCAAAGCGTACGCGGTTCAGCTTGATCTTGTAATTTGCGTTGTACGGGTCAGCCTTGGCAGCTTTTTGGTAGAAGAGGAACGCGGCGTCGTAATCCTGAAGCGTTTCCGCTTTCTTACCTTGGTTGTAATCGGGTTGGCCCTTAGGACAGCCTGCTGCGAGCAGTCCAAGACCAACACAGAGAAATAGGCTTCCCCAGCGGCGCATGCACTCTCCGGGCCTCAACACGAAGCCCAAGCAAGCAGTCTAACATTCGCGTTAGAGGCGCGGCAAGGTTGCTTAGGTTGGCCGTCTTACATCAAATAACGGCTGCTTTGTGTCGAGAGTGACAAGTCTTAATACTGCAGTTATGATGGGAAGTTGTGGCCAAGCCTGCGAAAAAAACAGAGCAGTCCGCGAAGTCCGGCGAGCAGATCGTTGCTCAGAACCGCGCGGCCTCCCATAACTACCATATTCTTGAGAAACATGAGGCCGGCCTGGTCCTTCACGGCACCGAGGTCAAGGCCCTTCGCGAGGGCAAAGCCAACATTCGCGACGCCTACGTCGATTTCAAGGCGAACGGGGCGTGGCTCGTTAACGCACACATTGCACAGTACTTACCTGGCGGCCCGTGGAACCATGAGCCCTTGGGCTCGCGAAAGCTCCTTCTTCACAGGAGGGAAATCGACAAGCTTTCCGGTCGCACCGAGTCCAAGGGTTTGACCGTTATCCCCTTGAGGATCTACTTTCGTAGCGGCATCGCCAAGGTCGAAATTGCTCTGGCGCAAGGTAAGAAATCGTGGGACCGCCGCCAAGACGAACGCACCAAGGAAGCTCGCAGGGAAGTGGAACAATCCATGTATCGCAATCGGAGGCGATGACGCACCATGCAGATCACCCTCGTTACCCAGCCGTTCGCGGCAATCGGAACCGATGCCCTAATTTCGTATGTATTTGAAGAAACCGACCCGGTTCTGGGCCGCATCGCGGAGATCGATCAGGCCGCCGCAGGCCTGCTGCGCAAGCTCGCAAAAAGCGGCGAATTGACCGGCAAAATGCTGGAGTTTACTTTGGTCCATTCGCCCGCAGGCCTCAAGGCCGCACGCTTGCTCCTCGTCGGAGCAGGGAAGCGCGAGCAATGGAATAGCGGGACGCTTCGCAAAATCTCCGGTGCCGCCCTGCGGTATCTGAAGGCTCGGTCCCTCAAGAACTTCGCTCTTCTCGTTCGGGAAGGCCACGCCACTGAAGAAACCGCCCAAGCCGTCGTGGAAGGCGCGCTGGCCGCCAATTTCGAAACAGACAAATACAAGACCGAAAGGAAAAATGACAAGAACATCGAAAGTATCCTCGTCGCTGGCTTCTCCGACGCTGAACGTGCTGCGGGAGAAAAGGGTCTGTCGAAAGGCCGCATCATTGCCGACGCGCAAAACTTCACCCGTGACCTTGTCAACGAGCCTTCGAACAAACTCACGCCGCGAATTCTGGCCGAAAGAGCCGAAGCCATGGCCAAGGAAGCCGGCCTCGCCGTGGAAATCCTCGACGAAAAGAAAATCGCCGACCTCAAGATGGGCGCTTTGCTCAGCGTCGCCCAGGGTGGCCCTGAACCGCCCCGCGTCATGGTCGTCACCTACACTCCTGCGAATTTGAAGCCCGGCGCACCAGTGATCGGCCTCGTCGGCAAAGCCGTCACTTTCGACACCGGCGGCATCTCCATCAAGCCCGCAGACGGCATGGAAAAAATGAAGTACGACATGGCCGGCGGCGCCACCATGCTTGGGGTCATGCGCGCTCTCGCCGCGCTGAAGCCAAACGTCAAGGTGATCTGCGTTGTACCGTCCACTGAAAACATGCCCGGCGGCACTGCGCAAAAGCCCGGCGACATCCAGACCGCCATGTCCGGCAAGACCATCGAGGTCCTCAACACCGACGCCGAAGGGCGCCTCATCCTTGCCGACGGCGTTCACTACGCCAAACAGCTCGGTGCCACGCATCTCGTCGACGCCGCGACTCTCACCGGCGCCATCGTCGTCGCGCTAGCCAACGTCAATGTCGGAGTCTTCGGGTCCGACCAGTCCTTCACCGATAAACTTCTCGCCAGTTCAAAAACCGTCGGCGAGAAAATGTGGCAGATGCCCATCGACGACGACTACCGCGAATTCATCAAGGGAACCGTCGCCGACATCCAGAACATCGGCAGCGGCAAAGGCGGCGGTGCCATCACCGGCGCCATGTTCATCAAGGAGTTCACCGGCGACGCGCCGTGGATTCACCTGGACATCGCTGGCACCGCCTGGAACGACGACGCCAAGCCCTGGCTCGCCAAAGGCCCCACGGGCGTAGCCCTCCGCACCCTCGTCCACCTCGTGTTGTCGTATTAGTCGAAGTAGGTCTGTGTAGGGCGCACCCCAGTGCGCCCTCTCTTCTGGCTACATTTTTTCTGGCGCTTCGATTCCCAGCAGCGACAGTGCCCGCACCAGCTGGGCTTCCACCAACTCCGTCAGCCGCAACAGAAACGCCCGCTTCTGCTCATCCGCTTCCGACAAGATGTGATGCCTGTGATAAAAAACATTAAACGCCTGCGCCAACTGAAACGCATACTTCGCCATGAACGCCGGCTCCTGCGTAGCAATCGCCGCATCCACGGCGTAATCGAGCGAACCCGCCGCGACCAGTAATTCCCAAAGCCAAGTTCCCTCCACCCCTGCAAGCAGTTGGCAGACGGACTCTTTTGTTACTTCGACATTGGTCGCGCCCGCCTCCGCGCCCTTCCGCCGTATCCCGCGTATCCGCACCACCCCATATTGGCAATACGGCCCCGTCTCGCCCTCAAAACTCAGCGCATCCTTGAAGTCGAACGCAATGATCGCGTTGCGCGTAAATTTCAGCAGGAAAAACCGCAGCGCCCCCACGGCGATCGCATGCGCTGTCAACTTTTGTTCCTCGGCTTTCATCTCCACATGCCGCTCTTGCACTTCCGCCAGTGTCGCCGCCTCCAATTTGTCCAGCAGGTCGTCCGCTTTCACGCCAAAGCCCTTGCGCCCGCTCACCTCCACATATGGTTTTCTCGCCTCTTCCGCCGTAAGCTCGTAACCCATTTCCGCGGCGCATCGCGGCGTCAGCGCCACAATCTCATAGGATAAATGAATCGATTGCTCCGCCTCTTTCCCATGCCCCAGCGCCCGCAATCCCGCCGCCACTACCTTTTGCAAATACGCCTGCCGCGCATCGATCACGTTGTAAACGCTCGATGCTGGCTCGCCAAAATGCGGGGCCCCCGGATCATTCGCCCCGCTCGTCGTAGCCCAAACCGTCTGCCCCTCCGGCGTATTCGGCCACTTCCTGTAATGAAAATCCTTCCCCAGCAATCCGAATTTCCACAGCTGGTAGGCAATATCCTTCCCGACGTACGTCACCGTCCCATTCGAACGCACAATAATCTTGTCCTGCGAATTTTCCGCGTCTTCCGTCTTCTCTTTGTCCTCTGTGCTCTCCGCGACCTCTGTGTTAATTAGTGAATTCTCGTTTTCCTTCCACGGCATGATCCAGCAACCCGCCATCTTCCCGGTCGTCGCCAATTGAATCGCTCCGGATTTCTTCAGCATCTCAAACGCCGCATCCCAGAACTTCAGGTGCAGAATTTCGCTCTCCCGCGCCAGCAGCTCGTACTCGATATCCAGCCGCGCCATCGTCCGCAGGTGGCATCCGACAATCGCGTCCGCCACGACTTGAGCCACCTCGGCATCCTCTCCTTGCCCTTCCTCTATCGACTTCAGCGTCTCACCACGCAACTCCGCTGCCCGCGCCTTGTCTTCCGCAAAAAAGCTCGTAGCCTTCGCGTACAAATCCCAGCAGTAATAATCGAACTTTGCTTCCGCTGCCCGGTTCTTCACCCAAATCGGCGTGACCTTTTGCATTTGCAGCAGGCCGATCACCACGTCCGCCACCTGCACACCGGTGTTATCAATATAATTCTGAATCTGCACCCGGTTCCCGGTGTGCCGCAGGATCCGCACCATGGTGTCGCCCAGCACCGCATTCCTCACGTGCCCGATGTGCGCCGCCTTGTTCGGATTGATGCTGGTGTGCTCGACGATGATTTTCGCGACAGGTGGCGCCGGCATCCCCGCCTGCTCCTTCCCTCCGCCCTCAAGCCCCAGCTTCACCGCCTCCCAAAATCGCGCTCGATCGAAGTACGCATTCAAATACCCCCCGCCCGCCACTTCGACTTTGGCGATCCCGTCGACCTTGTCCAAGCCATTCGCAATCTCCTGGGCAATCTGCCGCGGCGCCCGCTTCAACCACTTCGCCAATTCGAAACAAACCGGCGAAGCCGCCTCCCCCATCTCAATCTTCGGCGGCCGCTCCAGCACAATCGGCAGCTCCACGCCATATTTCTCGCGAATGTGCTCGGCCAGCGCCTCGCGCAACCGCTTCGTCAGTGTTTGGTACAAGTGCCCTCAGTACAGATAAAATGGAGTGAATGGAGTCACGTCAGTATAGGAGATGCCCCAATCAGGGTCAAAGACAAAGGGGCGACCACCAAGCGGCACTGAAATATTGCGCGTCCCTTCTCCTCGCTCAGCGTCGCTGCGACTCTGCGGTTCTCCAGTCCCCCCATCGCTTTTCACTAGTACTATACAGTAATATATATTGAAAAGCTAATCTTAATCTGTTATCATGGGTCGTGAATTCTCGACGCCAGCTCGGTCGGCCACCCTGTGGGTCCCGCTCCCTCGCAATTCTCAATTCTTCTGCTCTTCTGCAAAACACGCACTTTCCAAATCTTTTCGTTTCAGGATCTTGCGCACACTTCCATTTTCCGTAGCCTGCAAGTCCTTTCCTTGCCACTCTTATCAAAACTGCAGGGTGTTACGTCCATTCCCGATCAAAAACCTTAAGTCCTACTTTAAGTTCCCCATTCGTGCTCTTTGCTCGCTCTTTTTACTCTTTGAACGAAGAGTGTTTCATAACTCCTTGGCAGACAATCGGTTCCACGCTCCTTCTAGAAACAGCTGGGACGCACCCGAACTCTTCCCACGCTGGACTTCGCTTGCGGCGCTTCGAAGCTCCCCGGAATCGCAGTTCAGTCGTCAGTCACCAATCACCTCCACCGTTTGACACCCTTACCCTACGCCGATAGTATCAATCTGCATCCGGCGGAGAGATGTTACAGGCGGCGATCCCCGCAGGGCGGCATCCCATGAAACTCGCTTATTTCGACTGTTTTTCCGGCATTGGTGGTGACATGACGCTCGGCGCGTTAGTCGACGCCGGCTGCGGCGTGGAATATCTCCGCGCCCAACTGCGGGGCCTGGAGGTCCCTGGGTGGGAACTCACCGCCGAAAAGGTTTGGAAGAACAGCATGGCCGCCACCTACGTTAAGGTGATGACTGAAGATCAGTCGAAGCACCGTTCACTCAGCGCGATTCTTGAAATCTTGCAGAAATCCCAGCTCGCGCCTCGGGTGCGCGAACGCGCCGCCGCGATCTTCACAAAACTTGGCGAAGCCGAAGCCCGCGTCCACGACGTGCCTCTCGAGAAAATTCATTTTCATGAAGTTGGCGCTGTTGACGCCATCGTGGACATTGTTGGCGCTTGCATCGGGTTTCACGCCCTTGGCATCGAAAGGTTCGCTTGCTCGGCTTTGAACGTCGGCGGCGGAACCGCAAAAATGGCGCACGGAATTTTACCTGTGCCCGCGCCGGCCACGGCGAACTTGCTGCAAGGAAAGCCCACCTACTCCAATGGCGTGCAAAAGGAACTGGTCACGCCCACGGGCGCGGCCATCGTCGCGACGCTCTGCGATTTCTTCGGTCCGCAGCCCTCGATGAGCGTCACCGCCATCGGCTACGGCGCAGGCACCGCCGACCTCGAAGGCCAGCCCAACGTCGTCCGCATCATGATTGGCGAAGGCGCAGAAAAAACCGTGGGCGGCTTCGACGAAGAGATTGCCGTCATTGAAGCCAATCTCGATGACATGAATCCGCAAATCTACGGCTACTTCCTGGAAAAGGCTTTGGCTGCAGGCGCGCTCGACGTTTACACCACGCCGGTGCAAATGAAAAAGAATCGCCCCGGCACACTGCTCACCGTTTTGTGCAAGTCGCAGGATACGAACGCGCTGATGTCGCTGATCTTTGCGGAGACCACCACGTTTGGTGCGCGCACCTATCGCGCGCAACGCCGCACGCTCCCGCGCGAGTTTGTAAGCGTCGCCACAAATTTCGGCGACGTGCGCATCAAGATTTCCCGCGTGAACGGCCGCATCCTGCACGTCGCACCGGAATACGACGACTGCCGCAAACTAGCCGTCGAAAGAAACGTGCCTCTGCAGCGTGTCATCAGCGAAGCCCTCCGCGCCTACGAGGCGCACTCATGATCACGATTGGTTCTGCTGGGGCGGAGCACCGCTACGCCCCAGCTTGGCAAGCTTTTCACGAAGAGAAAGGGTTTTGAAGCGGCGGCTTTACGCCGCCAGTGTTTTCTCACTTAAAACTGAGAACTGAATACTCTATACTCGACGATGCCCGGAAAACGCCAATATTATCTGACCACGCCGATCTACTACACCAACGGACTGCCACACATCGGCCACACCTACTCGACCATTGTGTGCGACACCGTCCGCCGCTACAAACGCATGCGCGGCTACGACGTGGTCATGACCACCGGCACCGACGAGCACGGCGTCAACGTCGAGCGCTCTGCGAAAAAGGCAGGCGTGCCGGAATCCGAGTTCGTCGCGAAAATGGCCGCCGAGTGGCGCGCCCTTTGGGACGAACTCGGTGTTCAAGGCGACGAATTTATCCGCACCACCGACCTGAAACACGCGCACACCGTGCAATGGCTTTTCAAGCTGTGCCGCGAAAACGGTTTCGTCTATCCCGGTCACTACACCGGGCAATACTGCATCTACGACAATGCCTACGTGGACGTAAAGCCCGGCGAAAACTGTCCCGATTGCGGCCGGCCCACAGAAACGGTCACCGAAGCAAATTACTTTTTCAAACTCTCTGCCTTTCAAAAACCGCTTCTCGATTGGTATGCCAAGCACCCGGATTTCATTCAGCCCGAAGCGCGCCGCAACGAGGTTCTCAGCTTTGTCGAAGGCGGCCTCCGGGATCTCAGCATCACACGCACCACAATTCGTTGGGGTATTCCTGTCCCTGGCGAAGAGCCGCACGTCTTTTACGTCTGGTTCGATGCGCTGGCCGCCTATCTCAGCGCTGTCGGCGGCCCGCAGTATGAAAAGACAGGATTCTGGCCTGCTGATCTTCATCTTGTCGGCAAGGAAATTATCCGCTTCCATGCCGTTTACTGGCCCGCCTTTTTAATGGCCGCCGGCCTCCCATTGCCGAAACAAGTTTGGGCACATGGCTGGTTACTCATGGACAGCACCAAGATGAGCAAGTCGCTCGGCAACGTCGTTCGCCCGCGCCCGATCGTGCACGTCCTTGGGATGGATGCTCTTCGCTACTATCTTCTGCGCGAAACGGTCTTCGGCCAAGACGGCAATTTCAGTTATGACGCGCTCGTACAACGCTACAACAGTGATCTCGCCAACGGCCTCGGCAACCTCGCCAGCCGCACGGCCGCGATGATTGAGAAGAACAGCGGTGGCAAAGTCCCCAAGCCTGCGGTGCCGCAACCGCAGGACACTGAGTTGGCCGCGAAAGCGCAAGCCGCTATCGGAGAGGTGCTGGAGCTGTACGACAATCTCGGGTTCTCTCTCGCGCTGGAACAGATCTGGTCGCTCATCGCTGCGACGGACAAATACCTTACAACCGAGCATCCCTGGTCGCTCGGTGAGAGTGGCGCCGATCAGCAGCGTCGTGCCACGATTCTGTGGACCACCGCGGAAGTTCTGCGAATCGTAATGGCATTGACGCATCCCGTCCTGCCGGAGAGCACAGCAAAAGTGTGGTCGCTGCTGGGTCAGCAGGGACAGCCTGGGTCTATTGCCCTGGACGGTTTGAGATGGGGACAGCTTGTGCCGGGCACGCCGCTCGGCAAGTCGCAAGCGCTTTTCCCACGCATCGAAAAAGCAGAAGCAATCGAGAGGATAGAATCCATGGAAAACGAAGCACAAAAGCAACCTTCGCCCATTGCTGCACCCGCGACCGCGAGTGTGCCCGCCGCAGGCAGCGCCGCTGCTGCTGCGGCACCGCAAGTCGCGCCGGAGAAAATCGGCATCGAAGACTTCGCCAAAGTCGAGATGCGCGTTGGCCAAATCAAGACCGCCGAACGCATCGTAGGCGCAGACAAGTTGTTGAAACTCACAGTAGACATCGGGACCGAGATTCGTCAAATTTGCGCGGGCATCGCACAATACTACGAGCCGGAAAAATTGATCGGCCGCAAAGTCGCTGTCGTCGTCAACCTCGCGCCTCGCAAACTCCGCGGCGTCGAGTCCAACGGCATGATCGTCGCCGCCACGGTAGGCCCCGAAGGCCGCCCTGTCCTAGCCGGTTTCCCTGACGAAGACGTCGAAATCGGCGCCCGGCTCAAGTAGGTTTTGTGGCACCGCCACTCCAAGTTGTACAGGTTGACGAGTGCATGCTAAATGAAGCGCGCAGGCAAGAGTGCCTGTGTCACAAAAAACCATATCGGTCTCCATGGAACTGATCGATTCGCACGCGCACATCGACTTCCCGCAATTCGCGGAAGACCGCGAAGCCATGCTCGATCGTGCGCGTGCAGCGGGCGTGACTGCGCTCCTTGCTATCGGAACAGGTCCCGGCCCTGAGAAGCTCGATGCGGCACTGCCCTTCGCCGAGCAGCAGGATTGGATTTACGCGACAGTGGGGATACATCCCCACGAAGCAAAGGAAGTCACGCCGCAGCACTTGGACGAGTTGGCGAGGCTCGCACAACATCCCAAGGTCATTGCTTGGGGCGAGATTGGTCTCGACTACTACTACGATCACTCTCCGCGTGATGTGCAGCACTGCGTCTTCCGCGACCAGATGGCGCTGGCGCAGCAGGCAAAGCTTCCCATCGTCATTCATTGCCGAGATGCTTGGTCTGATTGTTTGAGCACGATCGAAAAACATTGGCGACCAACTGACCTCGGCGGCATTCTGCACTGCTTTACCAGCACGCTCGAAGATGCGCGGCGCGGAATCGAAATGGGTTTCCTGGTATCCTTTGCCGGGAATTCAACCTATCCGAAAACACAGAACATTCGCGACGTTGCGAAAGAATTGCCGCTTGAGAAGATTTTGATTGAGACGGACGCTCCGTATCTTGCGCCGCAGCCCTGGCGCGGCAAACGCAACGAGCCCGCCTACGTCGCCGAAGTAGCGCGCACGCTCGCGAGTGTGAGAAACTTGTCGCCAGACGAAGTTGCCGCCGCCACCTCTGAGAATTTTCGGCGCTTTTTCGGTCTTGCCCGGCCGGCAACTCTCGCGGCCCCAGGTCTAAAGGACAAGGGTTAGATCAGGAGATTTGCCATCGCGCTGCTCACGGCTAAAGAGATTTTTGATCTCGTCCGCGACGACCTCGTTTTGGTCGAAGAAGAACTCGCGCGACAAAGCGATGCCGCCTTTCCGCCGGTCTCTGAAATCACTGCGTATTTGTTAGGCGGGGGAGGGAAGCGCATGCGTCCGGCTCTCCTGCTTCTTTCCGCAAGCTATGCGGGCCGCAAAGACCGCAGCGCCGTCCGCCTAGCCGCCGTCGTCGAGCTTCTACACAGCGCAACGTTGATCCACGACGATGTCATCGACAGCGCTGACACGCGCCGCGGCCGCCCGTCCGCAAATTCCAGATGGGGCAATCATCGCAGCGTGCTGACCGGCGACTGGTTGTACATGCAGTCTTTTCAGATGGCATTGGAAGAGCGCAATTTTCGCATTCTCGACATTCTGATCGACCTGACGCAGAAAATGGTCGAAGGTGAACTGATTCAACTCGCGAAGATCGGGCGCATCGACGTGACAGAAGACGACGCGCTGCGGCTCGCTACATACAAGACCGCGTGTCTCTTCAGCGGTTGCGCGCGGCTCGGCGCGGTCCTGGGCGGTCTTGCGGGTAAAGAAGAACAGGCGCTCGCCGATTACGGCCGATACGCGGGCTTGGCGTTCCAACTTGTCGACGATTTGTTGGACTTTACGGCCTCGGCCCAACAACTAGGTAAACCTGTCCTGAGCGACTTGAAAGAAGGCAAAGTCACGCTACCGCTGATCTACGCGATGGAAAATGGCCATCGCGATGCGCGTGAGCTGGTCGCGCGCGTGCTTGAAGAAAAGGAATTTATTTCCGTTCGTCCGGAAACAATCGTTTCGCTTGTTCACGAATCCGGCGCGCTCGGCCGTGCCCGCAATCTGGCGCAAGACTACGCGCAGCGCGCCAAGGCATGTCTAAACGGTCATCCGGATTCCGAGTATGCGCGCGCGCTCGCCACGCTTCCCGATTTTATCCTCGAACGTGAGAATTAGGTCCTAAGAGTTGCCGATCTAGGGGCGCTGCGTGCTGTGCCCCTAGATCAAAATGCTAGACGCGAGAATCGATTGCTTCTTGCCACATGCTCCCATTTAAGCTCGTATATCACGAACGTTACGACCTGAACCTCGGTCCGCACGTTTTTCCTTCGCAGAAGTTCCGCCTCATCTATGAAATGCTGCTCCGCGAAGGCAGCGCCACACAGAAGGATTTCTTGCGCCCAAATCCTGCGGCCGACGAAGACATCCTGCGCGTTCACACTCCGGAATGGCTGCGCAAACTGAAGACCGGCACGCTCACCGCCAGCGAAGTGATGCAACTGGAAGTGCCGTATTCGCCTGAGCTGGTGGAGGCCGTCTGGCTTGCTGCCGGGGGAACCATTCTCGCCGCGCAATCAGCACTACACGACGGATTCGGTGCGAATCTCAGCGGAGGATTTCATCATGCGCATCCCGGGCATGGCGAAGGATTCTGCGCGATACATGACGTGGCGGTGGCGATTCGAAAGCTGCAGGCGGATGGCTCGATCGAGAAAGCCATCGTTGTTGACACCGACGTGCACCATGGCAACGGAACTGCGGCCATTTTCCGTGATGACAAGACGGTCTTCACTCTATCGATTCATCAAGAAAATAATTATCCAGCGCATAAGCCGCCGTCAAGCATCGATCTCAACATGGCCGACCGCGCTGATGACGATGAGTATTTGGGCGTGCTGATTCCCGCAGTGCAACAGGCGCTCGACGATTTTCGGCCGGACATTCTTTTTTATGTCGGGGGGGCAGATCCGTATTGCGAAGATCAACTCGGCGGCTTGTCGCTGACGAAAGAAGGACTAAGGCAGCGAGACAAGCGTGTCTTTGCGGAGGCTCGGAAGCGTGAAGTGCCAGTAGCAACAACACTGGCAGGTGGCTACGCGCGCCGGGTCGAAGACACCGTGCGGATTCACGTGAATACGATCGCAGCGGCGAGGGAAATTGCCGATGAGGGTGCGGGACCTTCGATCGCATAGTGATTTGTAGTGCTATTTGCGGATCCCAGGGGATCCAACCGGCCGCCTACCCGCCGCTGGTACGCTGGCGCGGTGACGGAGAAGTTCCAACCGTCAAGAGCATAGCACGCGGCGAAGAAGGTCAGGATCTACTATAGGTTGCACCTCACAAAATTTCGCTTATTGTTGTGTCGACGGTGATGCGAGTCGCGGATATATTACACAATGTGGGCAAGGGTGTTTCCGGATAGATCGAACTGATCGAATAGAAAACGTCCCGCTGTACCTGTTGCCGCTTGAATCCAACGTCACGCCTTCGCGAATGTTTGCCGGGCCAACCAGATTCCCGTTGAGGTCAGTGCTCAGGGCAAAGTGATTCAATTTGTAGGCCGAGCGTCCCGTCTTTTCCCACACGCCGAGGCAGAAATTGCTGGTGGCGGAGGGCCGTGAAGAGTTGAGGATTTCCGTGCCATCGCTGTGCCATTGCGAAAATCCCATATCAATGACTGTTCCGTCGGGGATACCAGTCGTACCCTCGGAGACGAATTTGACGTGCCAGAACCCCACGATGGAAACATCTTCAGTCTTGTTCTCCCTATTGGGTGCTAGCCGAAACGAAATATGACTTGCGATGCGCAGCGAGGCCGATCGCATCAACAGGTTAGTTGCAGCAGCGGAAGTGGCTGGCCCGTCAGACGCTCCGCACTGCGCATTTGTATTGAGCGCGA
>Ga0066710_100000863_pt1 | contig 20562 bp, 21 predicted proteins | sample GraSoiAngelo_159_FD_79666 | JGI IMG/M metagenome (GOLD analysis project Ga0066710, IMG submission 79666) | Grasslands soil microbial communities from the Angelo Coastal Reserve, California, USA - 14_1009_16_40cm | ecosystem: Environmental > Terrestrial > Soil > Grasslands | place: USA...
CCGTCGGGCGGCGGCGGGGGGGGGCGGGGGGGGGCGGGCGGGGGGGGCGGGCGGGGGGCCGCGGGCTCCCGGCCCCCCGTGCACGGCCATCCCCCCCCCCGCCCCGCCTCCCCTCCCCGACGGGAACCCGTTGCGGCCGGCGACGTGAGCCAGGCCTCGACCGCGACGACGGCCGCCCGTTCCGGTCGAGGTGACGGGCCAGTAGCGGCGAAGGCGGCGGCCGGCGCGAGCATAGGCCCGGCAGCGACGACACGGGCGACGGACCCGGGCGGCGCGGGCATGGGGCAGCCGCAGGTGGCGGCGGGGGCCGGCGCGCACCTGGGACCGGTGCCGGCGACACCGGCGACGCGGCGGCTCGCGCGCGAACTCGGCGTCGATCTGCGCGCCGTGCGGGGCACGGGGCCGGGAGGGCGCGTGACGGACGACGATGTGCGCGCGGCCGACGGCGCGACCCGGTCGAGCGCCCCGCCGCCGGCGCAGCGACAGGCTCCGGAGCGCGCGCTCGTCGCCAAGCCGTTGGCCGCCGTCGGTATGGAGCCGCCGGCGCTGCCGCGGTTCGAGCAGTGGGGACCGGTGGAGCGGCAGCCGCTGTCCCACCTGCGCCGCACCATCGCCGAGCGGATGACGCTCTCGGCCACGCTCATCCCCCACGTGACGCACTTCGATCGCGCCGACGTCACCGAGCTCGACGCGATCATCCGGCGCAACGTCGAACCCGCCCGCGAGCGCGGCCTCACGCTCACCCTGACGAGCTTTCTCCTGAAGGCGGCGGCGCTCGCGCTCCGGGAGCACCCGCAGTTCAACGCGAGCCTCGACCCGGCAGCGGGCGAGCTGATCCTCAAGCGGTATCATCACCTGGGTGTGGCGGTGGCGACCGAGCGCGGTCTGATCGTCCCGGTGATCCGCGACGTCGACCGGAAGCCGCTCGTCGAGCTGCAGCGCGAGCTGGCGGCGCTCGCCCAGCGCGTCCGTGAAGGCAAGGCGACGCTCGACGACCTGCGGGGCGGGACATTCACGATCACCAACATCGGCGCGCTCGGCGGCACCGGCGCGATTCCGATCATCAACTACCCGGAGGTGGCGATCCTCGGCGTCGCCCGCGCGCGGGAAGAGCCCGTCGTGCACGAAGGCCGGATCGTGCCGCGCACGCTCGTGCCGATCTCGCTCACGTTCGATCATCGTGTCGCCGACGGCGCCGACGGCGCGCGCTTCGCCGCCGCGATCGTGCGGCGGCTCGAGCGGCCCGAGCAGCTGCTCCTCGAGTGGTGAGCGGGCGATGGCGCGCTGGGTGCTCGGATTGCTCGTCGTCGTGCTGTTCGCGCCTTCCTGCCCGGCCGGCGCGCAGCAGCCCGCGAAAATCCCGCGGATCGGGTACCTCGTTCTCTCGCCGCTCACTGAGCCGCCCTCGCCGGAGCGCGCCGCGTTTCTCGACGGTCTGCGCGAATTGGGCTGGATCGAGAGCAAGACGGTCGCCATCGAGTACCGCTCGGCCAAATGGAATCCCGAGCTGTTCGAGGACCTCGCCGAGGAGCTGGCCCGTTTGAAGGTCGACGTCATCGTCACGGCAGGCGGCGACACAGCGCCAAAAGCCGCGCGGCGGGCGACGCGAACGATCCCGATCGTGATGGCGGCGAGCGGCGACCCCGTCAGCGAGGGTCTCGTCGCGAGTCTGGCTCGGCCAGGAGGCAATGTGACCGGGGTGTCGCTCATGGCGCCCGAGATCAGCGCCAAGCGGCTGGAGCTCCTCAAGGAAGCCGCCCCCCGCGTGACGCGGCTGGCCGTCCTCTGGAATCCCGCGTTCCGCGGCGGAGACCTCGAGCTTCGCGCGACGCAGGCAGGGGCCCACGCGCTGCGGCTCACCGTGCGGTCCTTCGAGATCAGGAGCGCCGACGAGCTGGCCCGCGCGTTCTCGGTGCTCGAGAGGGAACGGCCCGACGCCCTGACCATGTTCTTCGATCCGTTGACGTCGGGGTTCCGTGAGCTGGTCGCCGACTTCGCGAAGAAGCACCGCTTGCCCACGGTCTTCGGCGCCCGGGAGTTCGCGCAGACCGGAGGGCTCATGTCCTATGCGCCGAAGATCGCCGACGGCTTCCGGCGCGCCGCCGGATATGTGGACAGGATCCTGAAGGGTGCCAAGCCCGGCGAGCTGCCGATCGAGCAGCCGACGAAGTTCGAGCTCGTGGTCAATCTCAAGACTGCGCGAGCGATCGGGCTCACGCTGCCCCGGTCCATCTTGCTCCGCGCCGACGAGGTCATCGAATGAAAGCCGAAGACCCATGACATCGCCTGAGCCGCGCGATCGCTGGTCGAGCGGCGACGCCTACGAGCCCTACGTGGGCCGGTGGAGCCGGCTCGTCGCACGCGAGTTCATCGGCTGGCTCGGCGCGGAAGCCGACCTCCGCTGGCTCGACGTCGGCTGTGGCACCGGCGTTTTGACCGAGACGATCGTCGCGCGCTGCTCGCCACACGCGGTCGTCGGCGTCGACCTGTCCGAGGGGTACCTCGCTCACGCCCGGTCGCGCGTGACCGACCCGCGGGTCAGTTTCCGAGCCGGCGACGCACAGGCGCTGCCCGTCAAGGACGGCGAGCACGACGTCGTGGTCTCTGGACTGATGCTGAATTTCGTGCCGGACCAGGTGCTCGCGGTGAGCGAGATGAGGCGCGCGTTGTCGGCCGGGGGCACGGCCGCGGCATACGTCTGGGACTACGCGGGCGAGATGCAGCTCATGCGCCGCTTCTGGGACGCGGCGGTCGCCCTCGATCCGGGCGCGCTCGAGCTCGACGAGGGACGGCGGTTTCCGATCGCCAGGCCGGCGCCGCTCGTCGAGCTCTTCGAGTCAGCCGGCCTGACCGAGGTCCGCGTTCTCGCCATCGACGTTCCCACGATCTTCAGGGACTTCGACGACTACTGGTTACCGTTCCTCGGCGGTCAGGCGCCGGCGCCCGGGTACTGCATGTCGCTCACCGACGAGCGACGCGCCACGCTCCGCGAGCGGATCCGGTCGACCCTGCCGACCCGGCCCGACGGCAGCATCCATCTCATCGCCCGCGCCTGGGCGGTCCGCGGCATCGCCGACTGACCGGATGATCCGGCCGTGGTAATGGGCGATCTCGTCATCGAGGTGGACGTGGCCGTGGTGGGCGGCGGGCCGGGCGGCTACTCGGCGGCGTTCCGCTGCGCCGAGCTCGGGCTCGAAACGGTCGTCGTGGACGCCGCCAAGCGCCTGGGCGGCGCCTGTCTGTGGGAGGGCTGCATCCCGTCCAAGGCGTTGCTCCACGTCGCCGCGCTGATCGAGGACGCCGAGCGCGCCCGCGAGGTCGGGATCGACTTCGGCGAGCCGCGCGTGTCGCTCGACCCCCTCCGCAAGTGGAAAGCCGAACGGGTCGTCGGCCGGCTCGCGCGGGGGCTCGCGGCCGTCGCGAAGGCCAGGGGCGTCGAGGTAATCGGGGGCCGCGCGGTTTTCGAGAGCTCGCGCGAGCTGCGCGTCGAAGGCGACGAGCCGCAGAAGGTGCGCTTCAAGCACGCGGTCATCGCGACGGGCTCGGCGCCGACCAGCCTCCCCGGCCTGGCGCTCGCGAGCGATCGCGTCATCGACTCGACGGCCGCGCTCGAGCTCGCCGAAGTGCCGGACCGGCTCCTCGTGATCGGCGGAGGCTACATCGGCCTCGAGCTGGGTCAGGTCTACGCGGCGCTGGGCAGCTCGGTCACCCTCGCCGAGATGACCGACGGCCTCCTGCCGGGTGTGGACCGGGCTCTCGTCCAGCCGCTCGCCCGCCGTTGCGAGAAGCTCTTCACCAAGATCCGCCTGTCCACGAAGGTGACGTCGCTGCTCGAGCGGGGCTCGGCGATCGAGACGCGCTTCGACGGCGACGACGTCGCCGTCTTCGACCGTGTGCTTGTCGCGGTCGGCCGAAGGCCGACCAGCGCCGGACTGGGTCTGGAGATGACCCGTGCGCGCGCCGATGCGCGCGGCTTCATCGCGGTGGACGACCGCTGCCGAACGGTCGATCCGGCGATCTACGCGGTCGGCGACGTCACCGGCGAACCGATGCTCGCCCACCGCGCGATGCGCCAGGGCAAGGTCGCCGCCGAGGTGATCGCCGGGCGCCCGGCGGCGTTCGACAATGTCGTCGTCCCGGCGGTCGTGTTCACCGACCCCGAGGTCGCCTGGTGCGGGCTCACCGAGACTCAGGCGGCGCGCGAGGGTCGCACCGTCAAGGTCGCCAAGCGCGAGTGGGCGGCCTCGGGTCGCGCCTTGACGCTCGGCCGCAGCGATGGCCTGACGAAGCTCGTCGCGGACCCTGACACGGGCCGCGTCCTCGGCGTCGGCATCGTGGGCCCGGGCGCCGGCGAGCTGATCGCCGAAGGTGCGCTCGCCGTCGAGACGGCGCTCACCGTCGAGGACCTCGCGGCGACGATTCACACCCACCCCACCCTCTCGGAGACGCTGATGGAGGCCGCCGAGTCGCTGCTGAGATCGGGTAGCTGAGAAGGCCTACCGGACCACCTTGCTGCCATCGGCGAAGAGATACGGCCCGTCGAAGTCGCCGATGTAGCTCGTGTGGCTGACGAGACCGGTGTCCGGTCGCCAGACGTGGAGCTGGCACGCCGGCGGCTCCATGACGAACGCTAGCGGGTTGTCGTCCTCGAGGTCGAGCGCCACCTGGTGCGCGGTGCTCGGCGCGGTGCTCGCGAGCGTCCCGCCCACGCGCGCCTGGATCGGGCGGTGCAGGTGTCCGCACACGACGCGCTCGACCTGCGGATGCCGGCGTACGACGTCAGCGAACGCGGCGGCATTCGCGAGACCGTGGCTGTCCATGGACGCGATCCCCGTCACGAACGGCGGATGATGCATGAAGATGACGGTCGGGCGCTGGCGCGCCTCGTCCAGGCGCGCCGCGAGCCAGCCCAGACGCTCGTCGCAGAGCAGGCCGCCGACCTGGCCGGGCACGAGCGTGTCGAGCGCCACGAGCCTCACCGGGTATTCCTCGACGACGTACTGCATGAACCGCCCGCCCCGTGGGAGGTAGGCATGGTCGGCGAACGCGGCGGCGAGCGCGTCGCGGTTGTCGTGATTACCCGGGATGAGGTAGACCGGCATCGGGAGTGGCGCCAGCAAGTCGTGCAGACGCCGGTATTCCTCGGCGGTGCCCGCGTCGACGAGGTCGCCCGTCGCCAGCACGACGTCGGGCCGCGGCCGCAGGCGGGTGAGGTGCTCGACGGCGCGGGAGAGGTACGGAGCCGTGTCCACGCGCCGGTAGGCGAGGACGCCTTCGGGCCTGATGTGCGTGTCGGTGATCTGGGCCATGATCATGGCATCAGGATAGCCCCGCGCGCGCCGGGAGGGGAGACGATCGCGATCCCGTGACATCCCGCTGGCCGATCCTCGCGCTCGTGACCCTGGCTCACGCTCTCGGCGCCCTCACCGCCCTGGCGGTGGCCCCGCTCGCGCCGTTCCTGCTCGACTCGCTCGCGCTGTCCCGCGTGCAGGTCGGGCTCTTCCTCCCCGCCGTGTATCTGGGCGGCGTGCTGATGGCGCTCCCCGCCGGGTGGCTCGCCGACCGCCTCGGCGTCCGTCTCACGCTGGCACTGGGTCAGCTCATCGTCGGCGCCATGATCACGCTCGCGGCCGCGAGCCCGAGTCTCGCGGTGCTCCTCACCCTGCTGGTCCTCGGCGGGTTCGGCTTCAGCGTGCTGAATCCCGCGACGGGCAAAGCCGTGGTGGAGTGGTTTCCGCCGCGCGAGCGCGGCATGGCGATGGGGATCAAGCAGACCGGGCTCACGCTCGGCGGGCTCGCCGCTGCGCTGGTGCTGCCGCCGATCGCCCTGGCCTGGAGCTGGCGACACGCACTCGCCGCCGCGGGCACACTCTCGCTCGTCTCTGCCGTGCTGGTCGCGGTCCTCTATCGCCGCAGTCCCATCGTCTCGATCACCCCTCTCGTCGACCGGCCTCGGCTCGAGGAGCTCGGCGCATTCCTCCGGCGCCCGCCGGTTCTCGTCGTCTTCGGCTGCGGGCTCGCGCTCTCGATCGCGCAGTCCTCGCTCCTGGCCTATCTGGTCCTCTACGCGAAGGAGACCTTCCTCGTCTCCGCGGTGAAAGCGGCACAGTTTCTCGCTCTGGCGCAGATCGGCGGGACGGCCAGCCGCGTTCTGTGGGGGGTGGCCTCGGACCGCTCATTCGGCGGCCGGCGCCGACCGGGTGTCGTGGTGAGCGCGGCGATCGGCGCCGCCTCGTACGCTACGCTCGCCCTCGGGAGCCTGCTGCCGACATGGCTCATGGTCCCGCTCGCCGTCGTCGCGGGCGCCGGGGCCTTCGGCTGGGTCGGGCTCTACTTCGCCCTCGTGGCCGAGATCGGGGGGCCGCGCTACGCCGGTCTCCTCACCGGCGCCGCCACCGCCTGCTCGTGGAGCGGCACGCTCATCGGTCCGCCGATCTTCGGCCTGGTGCTCGAAGCCACCGGAGACTACACACTGCCGTGGCTCTTCCTCACCCTCGTCGCGCTGGCGGTCGTGGTCACGCTCCCGCGCCTCTCCCCGCTCGTGCAGCGCGGCTGAGGCGCACTGTGGCAGACTGAGGTTTCGGGAGACTACAGATGGCGGAAGATCGCGTCATCCTCGTGACCGGGTTCGAGCCGTTCGCGGCTCACACCGTCAACCCCTCCGAGGGACTCGCCAAGGCCGTCGACGGACGCCGCGTCGGCGATTTCGGCATCGTCGGCATGGTTCTGCCCGTTCATCACGCGGACGCGACCGGGCGGCTCACGGTGGCACTCGCCGAGACCAGGCCGGCGGCGGTCGTGCACCTCGGTCTCGCGGGGGGCCGTGCGCGTGTCGCGCTCGAGCGCGTCGCCGTAAACGTCATGGACTACGAGCAGCCGGACAACGCGGGCTTTCGGGCGAGCGGGGCGCCGTGCGTCCCCGGCGGGCCGGCGGCATACCTCGCGACGTTGCCGCTGGCCACGATGCTGAAAGCGCTCGGCGATGAAGGCATTCCGGCGTACACCTCGAATGCCGCCGGTACCTATCTCTGTAATCAGACGCTTTACTGGACGCTCCACGCCGTGCGTGGCGAGACTCGCCCGCCCCGGGTCGGCTTCATCCACTTCCCGCTCCTTCCGTCGATGGTCGTCGCCTCGGGCCTCGAGCAGCCCAGCATGGACTTTCCGGTCATGCTCCGCGCGGTCGAGACGGTGCTGGGCGTGATCGCGCGCGCGGATGACCAGGCTGTCCGGGTCTAGAAAGCCCGGGTCCGAAGAGACCCAGTACCTCTACGTGACGACGACGGGACGGCGCACGGGTCGGCCGCGGGAGATCGAGATCTGGTTCACACGGCACGACGGTCGCTTCTATCTGGTCGCCGAGCAGCGCGAGCGGGCTCAATGGGTGCAGAATCTCCGGGCCCTCCCACGCGTGGGCGTGCGCATGGGCAAGCAGAGGTTCCTGGCGCGGGCGCGGGTGGTCGACGCGAGGGCCGAGCCCGAGCTCGCTCGTGCCGTAAAGGCGCTCTCGAGGAAGAAGTACGGCTGGGGCGACGGCCTCGTGGTCGAGCTGACCCGAGCCACGACGAAACCGTGAAAGCGCTGCTGTTCGACCTCGACGATACGCTGCTCGACTACTCCGGAGACGTGGATCGGAGCTGGGCGGAGGCGTGCTCGACGTGCTGTGATCCCGTGGGCATCGACGCGGACGCCCTCGTCGCGGCGATCGGCGACACCCGGCGGTGGTTCTGGGACGACCCGGAGCGCCACCGCCGGGAGCGTGTGAACATGCTCGGGGCCTGGCAGCACATCGTCGAGTTCGCCCTCGAGCGTCTGGGCCAGACCGCCACGGGCCTCGCCGAGAGGCTCGCGCGCGACTACGCCGCGCGACGGCGGGAGCGGATGCGCCTATTCCCGGACGCGCTCGCCTGCCTGGCGGAGTTGCGGCGACGTGGCGTCCCGCTGGCGCTCGTCACGAACGGCGACACAAGCCAGCAGCGGGACAAGATCGAGCGCCACGATCTCGCGCGCTTCTTCGATGCGATCTTGATCGAGGGCGAGTTCGGCGTCGGAAAGCCCGACGAGGCGGTGTACCGCCACGTCCTGGGGGCGCTCGGCGCATCGCCGGCCGAGGCGTGGATGGTCGGCGATCATCTCGAGTGGGACGTGGGGGCCCCGCAGCAGCTCGGGCTCAGGGGCGTGTGGATGGATCGCGGGGGGCTCGGGCTCCCGCCGGGCAGCGCGGTGCGCCCTCACCGGATCATCCGGTCGCTCGACGACTTGAGAGCGCTCGGGGGTTGAGTCCGCCGCTCAGCGGCGGCCGTGGAGGATGTCGCACCAGCGCCGGTTGTCGTCGCCGCCCGCCTCGGCGCTCCCCGACAGGTACGCGGACGCGGTCACCACTTCGTCGTCGGCGCCGTCGCGCGCCGGAGAGTGGGACTCGCACCAGCGCACGTCGAGGATCTCCTGGCTTGGATCGGCGTCGGGCTCACAACCAGGACAGTAGGCGCGGGCGACACATGGGGTGTCTGGAAGGTAATCCGTCACCGGTTTATGGCGAGAATCTGCATCGCCATTCCTTTCTCATATTAGAGTAGCCACCTCTGTATGCATGCAATATTTAAACCGCCGGGCACGCCTCGAGATCCCGGAAGGAGCGAGCATCAAGACGAGCGATTTCAACGTGATGCAGCCGCGGCAAAACGCCTGGAAAAGTCCTTACCGCAGTGCAGGGCTTACACGGTGACGGCAAATGAGGCCCTCCAGGCATTGGGCATGACGGAAATGTCAGCAGGTCCGAGACTGCCTGACATTGACTGGCCTGCGCCTTCCGGCTTGACGTAGACTCCTCCTGGCAACGTCTGGGACGATGCCTTCCATGGATTCGACGGCTGGCGACCGCTTCGTAATCGAAGGTGGGCATCCGATCGGCGGAGAGGTGACGCCGAGCGGGAACAAGAACGAGGCCCTGCCGCTTCTCGCCGCATCGCTCCTCGTATCAGGGAGCGTCGTGATCGACAACGTGCCGCGCATCCGCGACGTCAGCACGCTGATCGAGCTCATCCGCCCGCTCGGCGTCGACATCGACTGGTCGGGGGAACACGCGGTCGCCGTCGACGCCTCCCGGCTTCGGGAATCCTGCCCGGACGCGGCGCTCGCCGCGGAGATCCGGGCCTCGTTCCTCCTCGCGGCGCCCCTGCTCGCGCGAACGGGCCTCGCGGTCCTGCCCCGCCCGGGCGGGGACAAGATTGGTCGCCGCCGGCTCGACACCCACCTCCTCGCCCTTCGTGAGCTCGGCGCCAGCATCACACTCGACGACGCGTACTACCGCCTCAAGGTCAGCGGTCGCTTTCGGGGCACCGAGGTGTTCCTCGACGAGGCGAGCGTGACCGGGACGGAAACCGCAGTGATGGCGGCCGCGACCGCCGACGGCCGCACCCGGCTGTTGAACGCGGCTTCGGAGCCGCACGTGCAGGGGCTCTGTCATGCCCTGAACGCGATGGGGGCGCGGATCAGGGGAATCGGTAGCAACGTCCTCGAGATCGACGGCGTCCGCGAGCTCCACCCGGCCCGTCACCGCGTCGGGCCGGATCACATCGAGGTCGGGTCCTTCGTCGCCGTCGCCGCGATGACGGGCGGCGAGCTTCGCGTTCGCGATGTGGCCCCGGACCACCTGCGGATGATCCGGATGGTGTTCGCGCGGCTCGGCGTGGAGACCGCGATCGCGGGAACGACCCTCCGGGTGCCCGCGGCGCAGAAGCGGGTCATCGTCGCCGACATCGATGGCGGGATCGCGAAGGTCGACGACGCCCCGTGGCCGGGCTTCCCGGCCGATCTCACTGCACTGGCTCTGGTGCTCGCGACCCAGTGCGAGGGGACGGTGCTCATCCACGAGAAGCTCTTCGAGAGCCGACTGTTCTTCGTCGACAGCCTGATCGCGATGGGCGCCCGGATCGTCCTCTCGGATCCCCACCGGGCGCTCGTGATCGGCCCGAGCCGTCTGCACGGCGCCACGATCGTCTCGCCCGACATCCGCGCCGGGATGGCGATGATCGCCGCGGCGCTCGCGGCCCACGGCCGGTCCGTCATCCGCAACGTTCAGCAGGTGGACCGCGGCTACGAGCGCATCGACGAGCGCCTGCGGAGCCTCGGCGCCCGGCTCGCCCGCAAGTAGCAGCAGGCCAAAACCAAGGAGGCCATGCATGCGTCGCATTCGAGTCGGCAAGAAATTCCTGGGAGCAATCGTCGGCATCGTGGCGCTCGTCGGGGCGCTCGAGGCCGGCGCGGACGAGACGTGCAACTCGCCCTACATGGGCAATCTGATCAAGGGGCAGGAAGACTACCTGTACGTCTGGGCGCTCGGGGTCAAGGGGTCGGGGGACGGCGCCGACAAGCTCGTCACGATCGACGTGAACCCGGCGTCGAGCCGCTACGGGAAGGTGATCCACAAAGTCCCCGTGGGCGGCGGCCGCGGCGAGGCTCACCACATGGGCTTCACGGACGATCGCCGGTTTCTCTGGGCCGGCGGCCTCGACAACAGCCGCATCTCGATCTTCGACGTCGGCAGCGATCCGGCGCGCCCCAAGCTCGTGCAGACGATCGCGAACATGCCGGCCAAGACCGGCTTCGTCGGCCCGCACACGTTCTACGCGATGCCCGGGCGGATGCTCGTCCAGGGCCTGTCCAACACCAAGGACGGGGGCGGCGTGACCGGGATGGCGCTCTACAGCAACAAGGGTGAGCTGATCGCCACCTACCCCATGCCCACGACCGACGGCGGCGACGGCTACGGCTACGACGTCGCGATCAATCCGCAGAAGAACGTGCTGCTGACCTCGAGCTTCACCGGTAGGAAGAACTACATGCGCAATCTGGGCGACCTGGTGAAGGACGCCGAGGCCATGAAGCGCTTCGGCAACACCATGGTGATCTGGGACCTCAAGGCGATGAAGCCCCGGAAGGTCCTGAGCGTTCCGGGCGCGCCGCTCGAGATCCGCTGGTCGCTCAAGGACGGTGACAGCTGGGCGATCACCGCCTCGGCGCTCACCTCGAAGCTCTGGCTCGTCAAGCCCGACGCCTCCGGCGAGTGGCAGGCGAAGGAAGTCGGCGTCATCGGCGACCCGGCCAAGATCCCCCTGCCGGTGGACATCAGCATCAACAAGGACGGCACCGGCCTCTGGGTCAACACGTTCATGGACGGCAAGACCCGCTACTTCGACCTGTCGAATCCCGAGCAGCCGAAGCAGACCTACGAGCGCGTCACCGGCAAGCAGGTCAACATGATCTCGCAGAGCTGGGACGGCACCCGCGTCTACATCGCCTCCTCGCTCCTCGCGAACTGGGACAAGGCCGGCGCCGACGACGAGCAGTTCGTGCGGGGCTTCCGCTGGGACGGCAAGGAGCTGACACCCGCCTTCGAGGTCGACTTCAACAAGGAGAAGCTCGGCCGCGCGCATCACATGAAGCTGGGCTCCAAGACGATGAAAGCCGCGTATGGACTCGAGCGCACCGCGAACCTCCGCTGAGGCGCGACGCGCCCGGATCCTCGCGGGCCTCGCGGCGGCCGCGTCGCTCGTGACGGCCGCGGTCGCAGTGCCGGGCACGGCGCACGAGCTCGACGACCGCCTGCCGGGCCCGGTCACCATGGACTTCGTGCCGCCCCCGCCCGGCAGCTACCCGCTGCACGCGATCATGCGGGCGCCGGATGGGCCAGTGCTCGATCTCGACGGCCGGCGTCTGCGGCTGTCACGCTTCACCGCCGGGAAGATCACCCTGCTCGGCTTCATCTACACCTCGTGCGCCGACTCCCGGGGGTGTCCCCTCGCTTACCAGGTCTTCCACACGGTGCGGCATCGCGTGGCGGAGGATCCCGAGCTCCGCCATCGCGTCCGCCTGGTGTCGCTCAGCTTCGACCCGGTCCGCGACACCCCGGCGGTGATGCGCCAGTACGCGGCCGAAGCGCCACGAAACGGCGTCGAGTGGGCCTTCCTCACGACGGAGCTTCCCCGGACCCTCGTGCCCCTCCTCGACGGCTTCGGCCAGGACGTCCGCATCGAGCTCGACGCACGCGGTCGGCCCGCGGGGCCGCTCGCGCACGTGCTCAAGGTGTTCCTCTTGGACGAGCGGGCGATCGTCCGGGAGATCTATACCGTCTCGTACCTCTTCGCGGACGTCATCCTCAACGACATCAAGACGCTGAGGCTCGAGGACAGTCCGCCGCGGCGGACCGTCCCGTGAGCGCGCCCGCGCGCGCGCCGGTGTCCTCGCCGCTCGTCTCGACCGCGTGGCTCGCCGATCACCTGGGCCGGCGAAACGTCCGGGTGGTCGACGGCTCCTGGCACATGCCGCAGCTCAACCGCGACGCGCGCGCCGAGTTCACCGAAGCCCACATCCCGGGCGCCGTCTTCTTCGACATCGACGCGATCGCCGATCGAGGCTCGCCCCTCCCGCACATGCTCCCGCGCGCCCCGGAATTCGCGCGCGAGGTCGGATCCCTGGGTATCGGCGCGCGCGACCGGGTGATCGTCTACGACTCGCGCGGCGTCGTGAGCGCCGCGCGAGTGTGGTGGACCTTCCGGGCGTTCGGCCACGATGCGGTCGCCGTCCTCGACGGCGGCTTCCCGCGCTGGCGCGCCGAGGGGCGTCCCATCGAGTCGGGCACACCGGCGCCGACGCCGCGCCGCTTCGTGGCGCGCTTGCGCCGCCGGCTCGTCCGCGACCTCGCGAGCATGCGCCTGAATCTCACGACCCGGCGAGCGCAGGTGCTCGACGCCCGTTCCCGCGGTCGCTTCCTCGGCACCGAGCCCGAGCCGCGCCCGAGCCTCCGCGCCGGACACATCCCCGGGAGCCTGAACCTCCCGTACGACGAGCTCTACCAGAAGGACGGGACGCTCCTGCCGAGCGACGCCCTTCGGCGGAAATTCGAGGCGTCCGGGCTCGACCTCGAGCGGCCGGTCGTCACCTCGTGCGGCTCGGGCGTCACGGCGTCCGTGCTGGCGCTCGGGCTCTACGTGCTCGGCCGGCCCGGCGTCGCGGTCTACGACGGTTCCTGGACAGAATGGGGCGGTCGTGCCGATACTCCCGTAGAGCGATAGACGTGGCCACCGCCGAGCTCGAGTTCAACCCGATGGATTCCGCGTTCAACGCGGACCCGTTCCCGACCTATCGCCGGCTGCGCGCCGAGGACCCCGTCCACCGGAGCCCGATGGGCTTCTGGGTCCTCACCCGCTACGACGACGTCGCGACGGTGCTGCGGGACGGGCGCTTCGGCCGCAAGGGCTTCGACGATCTGATCCGCACGCGCCTCGGCGAGGCGAGCGTCGACCAGTCGATGCTCTTCCGTGATCCGCCTGATCACACGCGGCTGCGGTCGCTGGTGAACAAGGCGTTCACGCCGCGCGTCGTCGAGGACCTGCGCCCCCGGATCCAGCAGATCGTCGATGGCCTGCTCGACCGCGTCCGGGACACGCGCGCCATGGACGTCATCGCCGACCTCGCGTACCCGCTGCCCGTCATCGTCATCTGCGAGATGCTCGGCGTGGCGGCGCAAGACCGCGACGTCTTCCGCGGATGGTCGGCCGACATCGCCAGGAGCCTCGACGCGATCGCGCTCCCGACCCAGCCCGAGGTGATCGAGCGCGGTAACGCCGCGCGCCGAGCGCTGGCCGACTATTTCCGCGCCCTCGTCGCCGAGCGTCGCCGACGCCCGAGAACGGATCTCCTCTCCGACCTGATCGCCGCCGAGGAGCAGGGCGACAAGCTCAGCGAGGGGGAGCTCATGGCGACGATCCTCCTGCTCTTCGTCGCCGGCCACGAGACCACGGTGAACCTCATCGGCAACGGGACTCTGGCGCTCCTGCGCAATCCCGACCAGCTCGGGGCGCTCCGCCAGGACCCCGCGTTGATCGCGACCGCCGTGGAAGAGCTCGTGCGCTACGACGGTCCGGTCCAGCGCACCGGACGGATCCCCAACACGGACGTCGAGCTCGGGGGCAAGGCGATTCCGAAGGGGTCCCTGGTCCTCGGCGTGATCGGCGCGGCGAACCGCGATCCGGCGCATTTCGCCGAGCCCGACCGTCTCGACGTCACGCGCGTCGACAACCGCCACCTCGGATTCGGCTGGGGCATTCACTTCTGCCTGGGGGCGCCGCTCGCGCGCGCCGAGGCGCAGGCGGCGATCGGCACCCTCGCGCGCCGCCTGCCCGGGCTCGCGCTCGCGACGGCCACGCCCGAGTGGCGTGGGGCCTCGGCGCTGCGCGGTCTCACGGCCTTACCGGTGATGTTCTAGCCTACCCAGGAGGACCCCCATGCCGCTCAAGCTCTCGGACGACATCAAGGCGCTCGTCAGCGGCGCGAACTTCGCCCATCTCGCCACGCTCATGAGCGACGGGTCCCCGCAGGTGGCGCCAGTCTGGGTGGATCTCGACGGAGATTCCATTCTCGTGTGCACCGGCGAGGGCTCGCTCAAGGCGAAGAACTCCAAGCGTGATGCCCGCGTGGGGCTGTCCGTCATCGCGATGGACAATCCGTACCGGGAAGCTCAGCTTCGTGGGCGCGTCGTCGAGCGACGGCCCGACGCCGACTTCAAGACCATGGATCGGATCTCGCGCAAATACACGGGCAAGCCGTTCCCATTCCGCGACAATCCCGCCCAGCGCGTCGTCCTCGTGATCGGGGTCGAGCGTGCGCGCTACGCCGTCCTGCCCTTCGTCCACGCCCCCGCGTAGTCGACGGCCGCAGCGTTCACGCGACAGGCTCCATCGTGCCGTACAGGAAATACCGTCCGCTCGCGCGCACGTCCCCGCGCCAGCCGAGCGCCCCGAGCCGGCGCTCCAGATCGTCTGGCTCGTAGTAGACCTTCACGATGTCGAACTCGCGCCCGTCGTTGAGTCGCCGTCGCGTGATGCCCGAATCGTCGAGCGGAATCTGGTCGCGGGCCGTCGAGTCCTGCAGACGCAGGTTGTCCACGAAGAACACCCGCCCGCCGGCGCGGAGCGCTGTGGCCACGAGCGCCCAGAACGCGTCGAACCGCGCCGGCGGCACGTGAGACAGCCAGAACGCGAACAGGACGAAATCGAAGGGGCGGTCCGGCCTCCAGGAGAAGATATCGGCGACGACGTACTCCACCTTCTCCGATCGGAGCCGTTCGCGGTTGAGCGCGATGACCTCAGGTGAGGCGTCCACGGCCGTGATCCGCCTGGCGCTCGCGGCGAGGTGCCGTGTCCAGAGTCCCGTCCCACACGCGAGCTCGAGCACGTCCCCGCGGGGACCGGCCGCGCGAAGCCCCGCCTCGACGGCGCCGACTTCTTTGAACCATTCGGCTCGCTGCTCGGGCCCCCGGTCGTAACGGCCCTCGCGCAGGAACCACTCGTCGTACTCCCCGGCGCGCGCCCGGTAGTACGCCAGTTGCTCGTCGAGCAGCCTCCCCTCCTCCGTCATCTCAATCGCAGTAGAGCTCGACCGTGTAGCCGTTCGGGTCTTCGATGTAGATCGCGCTGGTGCCGCGACGGCCGCGGATCGGGACACGAGCCTGCTTGACGCGCGCACAGACCTTCTTCCACTGCGGACGCGCGAAATGCAGGCCGAAGTGGTCGAAGCCGCCGGCCTCCGGATCGAATCGGGCTCGCGTCCCGACGAAGTTCAGGAGATCCTGCCCGCCGGGGGTCTCGAGGAAGATCATCCCCTCGTGGGGAAATGCGGGCTTGAGACCGAGGACGTCGATGTAGAAGCGCTCGGTGGCGCGCAAGTCGCGCGTCTTGAGGGCCAGGTGTCGGAGCCCACGGCTCATACGGCGCCTGTCCTGCGCCTCAGCGGAGGGCCGCGAGCACGCGCTCGGGCGTGAAGGGCATGGTGCGCAAGCGGGCGCCGGTCGCGTCGAAGATCGCGTTCGCGACGGCGCCGGGGATGGGGCACACGGCCGGCTCCCCCGCGCCGACCGACGGCTGGTCCGGTCGGTCGATCAGCTCGATCTCGATCGACTCCGGCACCTCGGGGAACGTGAGGATGGGATAGGACGTCCAGTCCAGGCTCGTCACCCCCGCACGGTCGAAGGCGACCGCCTCCTTGATCGCGCGGCTGATGGTCTGGATCGTCGCGCCCTCGATCTGGTTGCGCACGCCGTCGGGATTGACGATCAATCCGCAGTCATGGGCGACCCACACACGACGCACGCGCACCTCGCCCGTCCGGCGGCTCACCTCCACCTCCGCGACGCTCGCGGCGTAGGCCGTCTCCGTCTCGTACTGGGCGTAGGCGATGCCGCGGCCGACGGCGGCGTCGCCGCCGCTGCGCGCCGCGCTCGCCTTGGGCGACGGACGCGGGTCCCAGCGGGCGAGCGCCGCGACGCGCTCGATCACGGCACGCGCGCGCGCGTCGCTGAGGTGGCGGAGCCGGAAGCCGACCGGATCCGCGCCGGCCGCCGTCGCCAGCTCGTCGATGAACGACTCGTTGGCGAAGCTGTTCTGCGAGGCGCCGAGTCCGCGCAGCGCCGAGGGCCGGAGCGGGCTCGTGGCCTGCCAGCGCACGACGACCCGGTCGGTCGGGAACACGTACGTGTGCTTCGCGTTCCGATCGCCGCCGATGAGCCCGGCGCGCGGTGACATGCCGATCTCTCGACCGGCCAGGAGATTGCCGGCTTCTCCCTGCGGCCGCGTGCTGTGGGTCGGCGTCGTCACCGTGTAGTCCCACGCCGTCACGCGGCCGGCCGCGTCGAGCCCACCGCGCACGTCGATCACCATCGCGGGGCCCTTCGGCTCCCAGCCGTGCTCGTCCTGCCGCGACCACTGCACACGCACGGGCTTGCCGACCGCCTGAGAGAGGAGCGCCGCGTCGCCGGCGACGTCGTCGGCGCCGTTGTGGCCGTAACAGCCCGAGGCCTCCACCCACACCACGCGCACGTCGGCGGGCGGCAGCCCGAGAAGCTTGCCGAGCGCCGCGCGCAGCCCGAAGGAGTGCTGGGTACCGGACCAGACCGTGGCGGCGCCCGGCCGCACGTCGGCGACGGCGCACGACGGACCGATCGAGGCGTGCATCTGCCACGGCGTCTGGTAGCTGGCGCTGAGCGACGTCGCGGCGCCGGCGAGGCCGGCCTGAACGTCGCCGAGGCTCGTCAGCACCTTCTCGCTCGCCGACGTGCGTCGGATCACGTCGTAGAGCGCCGCCAGGTCCGGAAGACTGTCGGAGGACCGCCAGGCGACCTTGAGCTCGCGCGCGGCGCGAACGGCCTGCTCCTCGCGCTCGGAGACGACCCCGACGAAGTTGGCGCGATGGACGACCTTCACGAGCCCGGGCACCGCGCGCACCGAGTCCGCGTCCACCGAGTCGACCGTGGCGCCCGCGGCGCGCGTGCGCACGACGCGGCCGTGCAGCATACCGGGCACGCGCACGTTCTGGACATACACGTAGCTCCCGGCCACCTTCGCCGGAATGTCCACCCGCGCGATCGGCCGACCGACGACCGAGTACTCCGCGACGCGCTTCGGCGGGGCGCTCTTCGTGATCGCGCGGCTCCAGCGCTGGCCGCCGACCAGCTCGGCGTAGGTGACGCGCCGCGCGCCGCCACTCACGACGCCATCCGCCACCGCGAGCTTGTCCACCGAGACGCCGAGACGCGCCGCGGCCAGGGTCAGGAGCGTCTGGCGCGCCTCGGCGGCGGCCTCGCGGATCGGCGGTCCGCCGAGCTGGATCGTCTTGCTGCCGACCGTCGGCCCCTGGTCGGGCGTGAGCGCGGTGTCCCCCTGGACGACCGTCACGCGCGCGACCGCCACGTCCAGCTCCTCGGCGACGATCTGCGACAGCGCGGTCTCGACGCCCGTGCCGAGCTCGACCTTTCCCGTGGAGAGCGTCACGCGACCGTCCTGGCCGATGGCGAGCCACGTATCCAGCTGGTCCCGCGCGCGCGACGGCGCCGGCGACTGGGCGCGGAGGATCACCGGGAGCGAGAAGGTGACGACGAGGGCGCCCGTGCCCTGCAGGAGGCGGCGGCGGCTCAGGGTGGGCGTCCTCATGCCCGCGCCGCCCGTCGCACGGCGCGCAGAATGCGCATGTGCGTCCCGCAACGGCAGAGGTTGCCCGCCAGCGCCGTGCGGATCTGGGCCTCGGTCGGCCGCGCGGTCTTCTTCAGGAGCGCCGCCGTGGTCATGATCATGCCGCTCACGCAGTAGCCGCACTGGGCGGCCTGCTCGTCCACGAATGCCTGCTGGACGGGATGGAGCCGCCCGAGCGCCCCCAGCCCTTCGAGCGTCGTCACCCCTTTGCCCGCGACCGACGAGACGGGAGTGACACACGCGCGCACGGCGTCGTCGCCGACGTGCACCGTGCACGCCCCGCATTGGGCGAGGCCGCAACCGAAGCGCGGGCCGTTGAGGCCGAGCTCGTTCCGGAGCACGTAGAGCAGGGGCACGTCGGGCTCGGCTTCGACCCGGTGGCGGCGGCCGTTGACGGTGATGTCCATCATGGCTGCTCCGCGGGACCGACACCCTTGAACACGAACTTCTGGGCGCGCTTGCCGGTGTCGACCTCGGTCGTGTAGATATTACCCTTCGAGTCCACGGCGAGATTGTGCACCCAGTGGAAGTGACCGGCCTGGCGGCCGTTGCGTCCGAACTTCGACACGACCTGGCCGTTGTCGCGCAGGAGCGTCCACACGTGGTTGTTCTCGCCGTCGGCATTGTAGAGCCACGTCTGCGGCGCGTCGGGGGAGACGTCGAGGTCCCAGACCGAGCCGCCGCCGCGCGTGGCGGGCGCGACGACGAACGCCTTCACGAACGTCCCGTCCTTCCGAAAGACTTGGATGCGATTGTTCGCCCGGTCGCACACGTAGAGGAGACCGTCCCGGGCGAGCCGCACGCAGTGCACCGGATTGCCGAAGGGCTTCACGCCGGTCTCCCCCGGCGGCCGGCCGTTGGCGCCCCAGTGCCGCTTGTAGGCCCCGGTCTGCGCGTCGAAGACGATCACGCGGTGGTTCTTGTAGCCGTCGGCGACGAACAGCTCGTTCGTCGCGGGGTCCACGCTCACGTTCGCCGGTCGCCCGAGATGGACGGGGTCATTGTCGTCGCCGGTGACGTCCGCCTTGCCGATCTGGAGCAGAAACTTTCCGTCCCGGGTGAACTTGAGGACCTGGTGGTCCTTCTGATGGTTCCCGCCGATCCAGACGTGGTCCTGGTAATCGACGAAGATCCCGTGCTCGCTCAACGGCCAGTCGTAGCCGGCGCCCGGACCGCCCCACGCGTGCAGCAGGTTGCCATCGACGTCGAACTCGAGCACGGCCGGCGCGGGGGCGCAGCAGAGCGAGCGCGGCGGGGTCAGGGTGGCGCCGCGCTCGTCCTCGGTCAGCGTGCGCGGACGCTGGATGACCCAGACGTGGTCATGGCGGTCCACCGCCACGCCCGCAGCCTGGCCCATGAGCCAGTTGTTCGGCAACGGCTTGGGCCACCACGGGTCGACCTGGAACCGCGGCGCGACGCCGTCCGAGGACCGCTGCGCCGTCACCGACCCGGTGAGCACGAGCGTGAGGCCGACGACCGTCGCCAGCGCCAGCGTGCCGGCCGCGAGCCAGAGACGTCGCGTGGTCATGGGCCTGCCTCCTCGAGTCCGAAGACCCTGGCCAGGAGCTCGTAGGATCGGCGCCGCGCCTTCGGGTCGTGGGTGATCGTGACGACGATCAGCTCGTCCGCCTCGTATTCGGCGGCGAGCGCCTCGAGCCGCTCGCGCACCTGCTCGGGCGCGCCGGCCACCGTGCGCCCCCGCGCCTGCCGGAGGATGGCGAGCTCGCGCTCCGTGTACGGGTACGCCTCGGCCTCCTCGATCGACGGATAGCGGCCGGGGCGCCCCGTGTACAGACGGACGATGAAGAGCTCGCGGCTCTTCGCCAGACGCTGCGCCTCGGCCTCGGCATCCGCACAGACGACGAACACGGCCAGGCTCGAGCGAGGAGCGTCGAGCCAGGCGGACGGCCGGAACTGACGCCGATAGGCGCGCGCGATCTCGGCGCCACCGTCCTGGTTGATGAAGTGCGCGAACGAGAAGCCGGTGCCGAAGTGGGCGGCGATCGCGGCGCTCTGATCGCTCGAGCCGAGGAGCCACACCTCCGGCGCCGTCGGGCCGGTCGGCATCGCGAGCACGTGCGCGTAGGGATGGCCCGCCGGCAAGGTCCCGTGGAGAAAGCCGACGAGGTCGGCGACCTGCTGGGGGAAGTACTCGGGGCTCGCGTCGTCCCGGAGCGCCCGCGCCGTCAGCTGGTCGCTCCCGGGCGCGCGACCGATTCCCAGATCCACGCGCCCCGGGAACAGCGTCTCGAGCACGCGGAAGCTTTCGGCGACCTTGAGCGGGCTGTAGTGCTGGAGCATGACGCCGCCCGAGCCCACGCGGATCCGCGACGTGCGGGCGGCGACCTGACCGATCAGCACCTCGGGGCTCGAGCCGGCGAGCCCCGGCGTCGAGTGGTGCTCGGCGAGCCAGTAGCGGTAGTAGCCGAGCCGGTCGCACGCTTCGGCGAGGTCGAGGGTCTCGTGGATGGCGTCCGCCACGGCGCCGCCGCCGCTCCGCACCGGGGACTGGTCGAGCACGCCCAACCGGAGCATCTAG
>Ga0066710_100000864_pt1 | contig 20561 bp, 17 predicted proteins | sample GraSoiAngelo_159_FD_79666 | JGI IMG/M metagenome (GOLD analysis project Ga0066710, IMG submission 79666) | Grasslands soil microbial communities from the Angelo Coastal Reserve, California, USA - 14_1009_16_40cm | ecosystem: Environmental > Terrestrial > Soil > Grasslands | place: USA...
ACGTATTGCTGCATCGGCAAGCAAGTAGTATCTGTCTCTGATGACGGAAATCCCGGAGTAAGAATGACGAAGGTCTTTTCATTGTTCATCAAGCGAAATGATTTTATTGCAATGCGACAGGCTTTGTCGGTCGTGAGTGATCATGATCACTGTTCTGTTTTTGGAAGCCAGCTCCCTGAAATGCTTTAGTAACGACCCGGTTGATTGCTCGTCTAATTCATTAAAAGGTTCATCCAGCAAAATGAGCTCTGCGTTTTTATAAATGGCTCTGGCTATTGCTACACGTTGTTGCTGCCCTCCGCTGATGTTTTTCCCGTTTTCCGTAATTATTTTACTTAGTCCCTCAGGAAACTTCGAGATAAATTCCTTCAAGCCTGAAACCTCCACTGCACAGTGTAACTGGCTTTCGTGGCATTCATTTTCTTCTAGGGTAATATTTCTGAGTATAGTATCATGAATAAAAAATGGTTGCTGCCGGACATAAGAGACCAGGGGCCAACATTTTTTTCTTTCAGCGCTATCCGCAGAGATATTATTGATCCGAATTTCTCCGGATGCCGGTGTTAAAAATCCCAACAATAAATTAAGTATGGTTGTTTTCCCTTTGCCTGATTCACCTGTAATGCCAACAAAGTCTCCCTTTTTTATTGTGAAAGAGAGATCACGAAGCACCGATTGAGCGGGGTAGTGGAAACTTACATTCCTGAATTCGATCAAATCAATTGATGGAGGAATGGGTCCATCCGGCACTTTTTTTACCTCTCTATATTGCGCCAGTTCATTTATAGAGAATTCATAGGCTCTCATTTGGCCCATAATATTTATCACTTTTACTACGCTGGGGATGATTTTGTACGCGGCGGCCATGAAGGCTCCAATCGTCAACAAGGCTCGTGTGTCATTATTGCCGCTCCATTTTGCAATGGCTATCAATATAAATAAGCCAAGCACCGCAAAAATTTCAATGATGCGGCTAGGCAAACTCTGAATGCTGAGCGAGTCAAATAAATAACGACTGAATTTTTTTCTCACATTCATGAAACGATTCATAAAAAAAGCATTCCGTGAGTAAATATTTGCTTCAACAAATCCTTTCAACGCATCAAGCAAATACTGAAAAGATTTTTCATTGGTGGATTGAATTTGCCTTTTAGCAGCCGTAAGGCGCTTTTTTATGAAATAGAATACGAGGATAACGGGCGGCATCAGGGCCAGGAGGAGGAAGAAAAATAATTTTGCATTGAACAACAGAATAGCTATGACAGTTATAGTGACCAGGAACAATTGCGTAATGATCTGTTGAATGCCCGACAGTAAGTATTGAGAAAATTCAAATGGTTGAATGCTGATCTTGCGGATGTACGCGGAGGAATCAACATTGATGAATTCTTCAAATTCCGCCTGTTGGTAGTTCAATAAATTATCGTGAGAAATTCTCACAGCAACCCGGCTAATGAAATTGTATTGTGCCCTGGTGATAAAAAAACCGGCAATATTCTTCAGGCCAAATAAAAAAAAGAAAATAGCAATGATCAGGACGGAATTTTTGTCTGCCAGCCAGCCCGGCAAAAAGGAAGACCGATTTGGGGCCGGGTCAATATAAAATTTGATTATCCATAACAACAAGGCTAGTGACAGAATATCGATGATGCTAATGAGTATGTCAAGCAGGCCCAAAACCACAAACCGCTTTTTTTCTTTTCTTTCAAGAACTGCCCAGGTGTTTTTTAGAATATTTTTCACGAGTGGTGATTATCTCCGTTCAGGTAAAAAAATAATGGGAAAAATAGGAAAATAAAAGACGAATACTGAGATTCAAAAACCGACTCGCTAAAACCATATGCCAGGAGTAAAATAGTTATGAAACTAACTTCCGCTCTTTTTCTTTGCGAGATCATTTTTATTAATGCGAAACACACCAGTAAAAAAGATACCAGGCCGATGATACCTGCCTGGAGTAAGGCTTCTAAAAATTCATTGTGTGTGTTATAGCCTAAGAAACCTTTGTCTCCCCGTTCGGTAGTGCCAGTGTACATATGTTCCGAGATATATTTTTTGTTGAGAGACGATTGCGCATCGCCAATGCCTACTCCCGCGACCCACGATTTTTTTTCAGCCAGGATTTCTGGCACAAATCTCCATTGAAGAAGCCTGAATTGGAGTCCGTTGAAATAATTGCCAGGATCAAATCTTTCCCTTCTGAAAAAACTAAAATCTGTTCTTGCTATTTCATGAAATCTGCGACTGACGCTATTGCTAGTGCCAAAGAGAATGATGCAGAAGCCGGCGAAGCCTGCGATCAATAATACGGCAATAGTTTTACTCCTTGTCTTTAGTCTGAAGATGCTGGCCAGGAAGTAAAACAAATAAAAGATATAGAAAGCTAATACTAGTTTCGAGGAAAGCAAAAAAAGAAACAAAGAAAGAAAGACCATCAGGAACACGTGGAAACTCTGAATAAATACGGGTTCGTGCCTTTTCGAGCTTTCAAACAAATACACAAGGGCCACAATTACAAGTATAGAAAATTGAATGGCATGACCTGAGTATAACGATACCAATTGATGATAAAAAAATACCGAAGTGTCATTGGTAGCAACATAATTCCCGCATGCCCGGTAGACCGCAAAGGCACATGCCCCAAAAACAATGGCGCAATACCACTTTAACATTTTATGCCTGGTTGTCCCGGTAATGTAGTTACAGCAACATAGGCCAAAGGGAATTGCTATAAGTACAGATTTCCCCCAGATATTTTTCCATCCCTCGTGCATATTACTGGTGTAAGCCAGGCTCAATAATTCGACCAGGAATAACAAACAGCAAGCAATGAAAAAAGGATTATTAAGACGAGGGTTGAAAAACGGTTTTTGTTCCATCGTGTTTGTGATCAACCCAGCCAATGCGATTGCTCCTACGGAAATGCTGCTGATGGCCCGAAAAGAAAAAACCAGGCTGAAGAGAAATATAAGGTATAATGTAAACAGGAGGGAATGGAAGAAATTGTTTTTTTTATTTTCAGGCATTTGCAGTTTTCCTTTTTTTCAGACGATCTCTTACGTAAATCACCAGGGTAAAAAGATAAGCAATCGAAACACAAAGGATCAAACCCAGAAGGATCATCACTTTTAAACTTATACTCACAGGAGTGTTCATGGGCACAAGACCTTGCACCACTTGCACGCCGCTTGCAAATTTTAATTCTTCCCGGTAGCTGAGTAATTTTTCATTCATATCAATGAGTTGCCTGTTCACACCGGTCACATCAAGCATAAGCGTTGATGAGTTTCTTTCTTTATTGCTGATTATATTTTCAATCTCCGACTTTACCGAATCTAGTTTTTTTATTTCGATACTTAGCTTGTCAATAAGCTCTTTGAGATTTTCTTTTCTTGACGCTAACTTTTGCTTTACGAACTCTGTGTTATTCAGGCCATCCAGAATTGCTTTTTGCAGCTGCGGAAGAATCGAGTTATTTTTCACTTTTACATCTATGTAAAAACCGTTTGGATTGGTTGCGGAATAATTTTTTAGAATATCCGCTCCTTCCATGCTTGTGACATCGTTTAGCAGACTTTCGTCGCAGTTCAAAATGTGCCCGAGGGTGACGCGTTCATTTCTCTTGAGCAGCTCGTTCCAGGAATCAACAATTTCAATTTGCTCCTCGTTTGTCAGGTACGAGGAGTGAAGGATCATTCTTGATCTATAGATTTTCGAAGAAGTAAAATATACGAGGCAACCTAACAGAATTCCCGTGATGGCAGCTACGATGAATATCCCGCCGAATCGGCGAAAGAAAAGGACCATGCGTTCAAGAAGGCTGATAAGATCAACATCGTCCTCGGGGTTTTGTTGTGGCTTGTCTTCATTCATAACCGTCTATTCAATCATGAATTTATAAATACTTAACGAATGCAGAACTTAATTAGTTGCTTTATATTTATTTTAGCGGGCAACTCTTGTGCGAATCAGTCAGTTCAGTTAGTAGATGGCTTTTAAACGATGACCATGAAAGTAAATAAGTACTTTCCTTTTGCATTTGTCTATTTTTTCGTCAACTCGGTTGCTCTTCCGTTTGGCCTGACTTACACAGCTCTACTAGCCCCTTTATTTTATGTTTGGATCTTATTGAAGAGAAAAAAAGGGATCATCCTTCCATTCATTCTCATTCTTTCGCCTTTCATCCTGGTCCAGGTGCTATATGCCGATGTCGTAAGAAAGGTTTATTTCTATTCCTTATTGAATCTCGTGCTGGTCTATATTTTTTGCCAGGCTGTTTATACATTTTTAAAAACCTGTGTTGATGTAGAAAAAATTTTTTACCGGCTCCTCATCATAAATTTTGTATTCTGCCTGTTGGCGATTGTTTTGTATTTCACCCCGTATTATGAGGTTGTATGGATTGAACAAAATCTCACAGAAGGTGTCAAAGATTTCCGGAGACTGAAATTGTTTACTTACGAGGCATCCTATTACGCCACTTTACTGGTGCCGATCTTTTGTTTTTATATGCTTCAATACTTGTTCAGACTGAACACAACAAAAGGATCGCTTTTGCTTTTGATGATCTTCCTTCCCTACATTTTATCTTTTTCTTTTGGGGTGGTAGGGGCCCTGCTGGTTTCTGGCCTGTTAACTTATATTCTGTACATGAGGAGGCTTACACGGAAAAGTAGAATTTTCAAAGGATTGGTTTTTGGTGCAGGGGTATTTTTGCTCGGTGGGTTTTTGATCTATTTTTTCTTCAAGGATAGTTTTTTTGTTTTGCGGCTAGTGAACATTCTAACTGGTCATGACAGTTCCGGTAAAGGAAGAACTTATGACGCATATTTGTTAGCAGGTAAATTACTTGACAAGAGAAGTGAATATTGGGGAATTGGACTTGGACAAATAAAAATGATTGGACAAGATGTGATCAGGGACTATTATTTATATGATAAGGATTTTGTAGCAACCATTCCCAACGCTGTGGCAGAGACATTGACAATCTTTGGATGGGCCGGTCTGTTTTTAAGATTATTTGTCGAATTTTTCTTATTCTTTCATACCCGGGTTTGGGCTAATTATTACCGGCTTTGGCTTTTCCTCTTCATTTTCATTTTTCAGTTCATGGGAAGCTTCATTACGAACGTGGCTGAATATGTGATCTGGATCCTGGCATTCACCAATGTTTTTGGCCAATTTGACGTCGGAAAGCAACAGTTGAAAACATCAATTTTGCTTGCGCAATAATGTGATCATTAAATCCTCGTAGTCATCGACAACTTTATCCCAATTGTAAATCGATCTTATTTTTTCCAGGTTAATCTCTTTTCTTTGATCAAGCGTGTTTTTGTCGATGGGGTCATTTATTAAAGCTGAAAGTTCCCTGGCATTGGAAAAATATTCCGCCTGGTTTTCCAGCACTGCTCGCGTAAAGACGTTATCATGCGAGGCAATTCGACAGCCGCACGACATCGCTTCAAGCAACGACGGATTTGTACCGCCTGCCGAATGACCATGAACATAGATCTTTGAGAAATATCGAAGATTGTTAAGCACCACTTTATCAAAGAGGGCGCCGATAAATTTTATTTTTCCGCTCGCATATTTTTTTTTCATTTTTTTGGCAAACGACGTGATTGCACTTCCGACAATTACGAGAGGATCGGCATTCTGTGAAAGCAGATAACCGCGGATGATCATTTCAATATTGTTTTCTCGCTCTAACCTGGCGATCGTAAGAGAATATTGCCCCGCTTGCAAATGGAATGGATTCAGGTACGACTCATCGGCATTCTTAAAGATGTCTGCTCCATAGGGTATGTAAGTCGATTCCCTGTTGTACTTTCTTAGAAGATATTTCCTTATTTCAATAGAATCTGAAATTAAATGGCCTGCATACCTGGCTGCCAACCCTTCCGCCTTTTTTAAAAACCATTGTGTGGGTCTTGAATATTTAGAGCGTTTCCATTCCAAACCATCCATGTTTACGATGTTGATTGCTGAACGAGGCCAACGTTGATGCCAGATCGAATCACTTGTGTAACCGAGATGAAGTAAAATATCAAATTGTCTTTCCCTGGCGTCAGTGATACAATTCCAATCATAGATAAACTGACCCGCGGTTCCCAATATGTTTTCCCAGTCCGTGCAATGAATAACATTTACGCCGTGCCATGTCGTTGCCTGATATGAATGCAGATGCGAACTATAAACGAATACGTCATGACCTTTTTGAGCGAGCGACGAAGACAGGCGTTCAGCAAATTGTTCAAATCCACCGTAGGCATTTGGGATGCCTCTTGTGCCAAGGATTCCTATTCTCATTTCGCTGCCATGTTAATTTCCATAGAAGCAAGAACACTTCTCATGATCGCATCGGCGGTTCTTTTCCAGGTATATGGTGCTGCCCAGGCTAGTACTTGCCGTGCTTTTTGCTCATAAAGCTCATCGTCGTCCAGAAGCTGGTTTATTTTTTTAGCTATGTCTTTTGGGTCATACGGATCCACATAGAACGCTGCATTTCCACAAACCTCGGGCATTGATGTGGTATTCGACACAATCACGGGAACTCCTGAAGCCATCGCTTCCAGCGGTGGCAGTCCAAAGCCTTCCGCAAACGATGGGAAGCAAAAGATGGTTGCCATGGCATAGATAGCAGCCAGGTCATCGGCAGCAACCTCCCCGGTGAAAACTATTCTTGGTCGGATATCTTTTGCCCTTAGCAATCGGGATATTCCCGGTTTTCTCCAACTCCGTCCTCCAACAATGACCAAACAAACATGCTTATCGTTTACAAAATGCAAAGACCGAATCAGCCCATGGATATTTTTTCTTCGATTTAAACGTCCAACAAAAAGCAGGTAGCGCGGAGGCAGCCCGTATTTTTCCACAGTTCTTTCCAGAAATTTTTTGTCAAAGCGATCACGAGGTTTGAAATTCTTGCCTACAGCCAGGGGTATAACGTCCATTTGTTGCGTAGCCCTGGCAAAATGAAATTTTAGTAGTTCATTTCTCACGTATTCCGTGCTTGTGATAATCCGGTCAGCAAAGGAGATCGTCCATTTTAATGGCTTGAAGTACAGCTTCTCTTTCCATGTGAAATATTCCGGGTAATTTCTGAACAGCACGTCGTGAACGAAAACTATGGACTTGAAGGATTTTCCTTTCGGACAAAAAGTTTGAAACAGGACAGCGTCTAATTTCAGCTGTTTAACATAGCTGGGCAGAACAAACAGGTTAGAGAGCATGTTGAACCTGGCCCATACATAGTGAATGTTGACCATTGAGTTCGTGAAAGGAAGCGTAAAATGTTTGTCTTTTTTATCCAGGAAAATATGCCATTCCACTTCCGGGTGGGAAGCGAATAGCTCGGGCAAGATATTTTCGATAAAATGCTTGCCGCTTACATGTCCCGTGAACAACCATTTAGCATCGATACCAATTTTCATTTTGAACTTTTCATTCATGGAACGAAGAATATCCGATGAAAGATGCCTTTTGACAGGGAATAAAAATAACGACACCTGTCAAATGTTTTATGATTTACTTTGCTGGAGTCAAAGCAGAACGACAAGCTATGCATTATTTGATCACAGGCGGCGCCGGATTTATCGGTAGCAATCTTATTCGTGATTTGTTACAAACAAATAAAGATATTTCGATCTCCTGCATTGATGATTTCGATCCATTTTATTCTAAAGAAATAAAGGAATTCAATATTTCTGACTTCAAGACTCACCCAAATTTTCGCTTACTGGACCACGATCTTTCGATAACGGCCGCAACACAGCTTGCTGGAATCATCCCGGAACCCGTTGATGCTATCATTCATTTGGCGGCTAAGGCAGGAGTGAGGCCAAGTATCCTGGACCCTCTTGCTTATCAGCAAGTCAACGTTATCGGTCTTCAGAATCTGCTTGATTTTGCGAGAGAAAAAAATATTCAACAGTTTGTCTTTGCTTCAAGCAGCAGTGTTTACGGGGTTAATGATCATTTCCCGTGGAAAGAAGAAGAGCAATTGCTGCCTATCAGTCCTTACGCTATGACAAAGCTGGCTGGCGAAATGCTCGGGCATGTGTACAGTAGGTTGTTCAATATACGATTTGTCGCGCTGCGCTTTTTTACCGTCTACGGTCCGGCGCAAAGGCCTGACCTTGCGATTCACAAATTCACCAGGGCCATTTTGAAGGATGAGCCGATCACAATGTATGGAGATGGAAATACGAGCCGTGATTACACTTACATAGATGATATTGTGCGAGGCATCGTTGCGGCGATAGGATATGATCAAAGCCTTTTCGAGATCATCAATCTCGGCAACAATTATTCGGTTTCATTGCAGGAGTTGATTGGTGCTGTCGAAAATGTGGTTGGGAAAAAGGCAAAGATTGAGCGACTTGCTGATCAGCCCGGCGATCTACCCAAGACCTTTGCTGATATTTCCAAAGCAAAAAGATTATTGGGATATGAACCAAGGACAAAGCTGAACGAAGGGTTGGAGAAGTTTTACGAGTGGTTCATTCTTCATAACGATTTTTTGCTTAAAGCGAATTAACCACACGTGCCTGCCCCTTACTCACCACGCACAATTCGCAACTCACCATTCACAAATCACCATGCCGACGCTGTCGGTCGGCATCCCGACCAGCTTCGCTGCGTCGGGCTCACCATCACACTGTAATTTCTAAAGACGGTTTCACTTCCTCTTTTGCCTGGTATACTTTACGCACCGTATAAGTTTTTTTGTTTTGCGATTCGAAATAGGTCCGAACGCTGATCTCGGCAAGGATACCGATCGTGATGAGTTGAATGCCTCCAAGCAGAAATATTAAACCCAGGATGAGCAGGGGCTTGCCCCAAATGTCGCGTCCCATTATTTTTAGGATGAGAAGATATAAGTTGATGAGAGCACCGATGCCAAAACTTATGAAACCAATGGTGCCAAATAAGTGCATGGGCTTTTGAATGTACTTGCGAAAGAATACCATCAGGATCAGGTCCGATAAGACCCTGAATGTGCGGTTGATCCCATATTTACTCTTTCCGAATTTGCGGGGATGATGCTTCACATTGACCTGCGTGATCTTGGCGCCCTGCAGTTTTGCAAGCACAGGAATGAATCGATGAAGCTCACCATACAAATTCAATTCTTCCGCAATTTCCCTACGGAAAATCTTTAACGTGCAGCCATAGTCTTTGATGTAAACGCCAGTCATGCGGCGAATAATAGAGTTGGCGATCGCGCTTGGGATCTTTCGGAGAACGAAACCATCCTTCCTGTTTTTTCGGTTGCCCGCTACTACATCCCAATCTTCCCTTTTCAGAAGATCAAGCATTGCAGGAATATCCGAAGGGTCATTTTGAAGGTCGCCATCCAGCAGGGCGATGTAACGGCCTTTAGAATGATCAATGCCTGCGGTCATGGCTGTACTTTGACCGTAATTCTTTCTTAACTCAACGAGCACCGTTCTGTCGTCAGCATAATTAAGCACCTGCATCTTGGTTTTGTCTGTTGAGCCATCATCTACGAGTATGACTTCGTAGTCAATTGCTGCCAATGCACTGCGAATATTTTCCAGCAGAGGCTTGATATTCTCCTCTTCATTCATCACCGTTATGACAATCGATAACTCTCTCATATTGCATCCAAAGGTAGTATGAGGAAACTAGATTGAGTGAAGTGGTGTATCAGCTCTGGCCATTGAGTGTTAGCAAGTCCCCTCCTTTGGAGGAGATTCAGGGGAGGCCTTAAAATATGCCCGCCAATTCAAGACTTTTCTTTTTCAATCGCAATATTTCAATATCCTCAATGATCGCGTCGGGAGCGAGGATCAATGAAACATTATTTTCCCTCCACCAGTCATTATTTTTCAAATTTTCAAATGCAACAACGCCCACAAGATATTTCCTGTCCTGCTCGGCATGCCATTCTTCTATCCATTCAAATTGTTCACGGGGAATGATGTCCCAGTCATCAAAGCTTACGTACACCTTAAGAAAAATATCATCGTTCAGCTGGTGGGGTACATGATGATACAGCTTTTTATATTCATATTTATATTGGTAGCGAAGAGCTGAAATGTCGCTTAATACCGCTGAGGCAGTGGCAAAGCTCCCGGCCCCTTTGCCGTAAAAGAATTGTTGATCGGCAAAGCCGCTCTCGATCACTACTCCATTGTATTCATTTTTCACAAAGGCCAGGTGGTCATCGTGTTTTACAAACTGCGGCAACACAAAGGCCGTCACTTTTCCATTCCTTAGTTTTTTTGCCTGTGCAACCAATTTGATCTGGTAATTTTTTTCCTTCGCTACTGTCGCATCGCTTAGTTGAATATTCTGAATGCCATTAAACAGGATATTCTGCGTCGTCTCAACAATGCCATACGCATGTGCCAGCAACAAAGACCATTTGTTCACGGCATCGTGCCCTTCAATATCGAGTGCGGGATTGCTCTCAGCAAAGCCAAGCTGCTGCGCCTGCAAAAGGGCCTGCTTAAATTCGAGCTTGTCCTCAAATATTTTTGTGAGAATGTAATTGGTTGAACCGTTTATGATGCCCCTAATAGAGTGTAAAAGATCATTATCATAATATTCTTCAAGATTACGAATAACAGGAATGGATGCGCAGGCCGCAGCCTCATATAAAAACGATCGTTCTGTCTGCTGTTGTAACTGCAAAATTTTATGCAGGTGCTCGGCGATCATTTTTTTGCTTGAACTGACAACATCCTTATTATTTCTCAGTGCCTTGGTTATGATGCGGAAGGCTGCATCCGCATCGTCAATTACTTCAACGATCACATTGATTTGTGGGTCATTGAGCAAAAGATCCCTGTTTGTTGTGAACAATTCAGCGGGAGCATTTCTTTTTTTGTCAGGGTGCTTGATGCAGATCTTCTTGATGGTTGCCTTCAGGGATGGGGTTTGTTGTAAGATCTTGTATAACCCTTCACCAACAGTTCCGAAACCAAAAAGACCAATTACCAGTTTCTTATGTGTTTCCATTTTTTAAAACAATTAGAATGTTCAGGATGCAATTTCCTTTATCAGGAAAAAGAAACTATCAATCAAGAGACGTTTTAAGATTTATTTATACAAACAAGAAAGCCCACCTGAACACCAGATGAGCCATTATTTAGGCATTTTAATATGCTATCCGGATCGGATACAAAGATAGTTTCTGAAACTTTTTTTTCAAATTACTCCGTCACAAATTCTCTAACAACTGTTCGGGACGAGACCATGTGACCTGTTGAAACTAAGGTGAATGGCTAAATGGATCCCGGCCATTACCCAAAAAAGAAGAGCCCCGAAAAAATCGGGGCCCATCACGTCCCTAGTCCCTGTAAGAAAAATTGTTCTAAAGCTTTTTATTGATTGACAGCAGTGCCCTGTGCAATCTTTGTTCCCATAAATACCCAGGGAGCTGGCTCTTTCTTCACTTTGGTTTTTGTTTTGGTTCCCTTAGTTTTTGTTACAGCTACTTTTCCATTGTCAGTCGTCATTGTTTCATCTGTAGTTGTAGTCGTCGTGGCAAAAACCGAAGCAGGATCTGCATCGTTGAAGGGGCGACCCAGCATTACCGAAATTGTGTTGGCATCTTTGTCATAGATTAGAGTTCCTTCACGAACCTCAGTACCCTCAGCTGTTTTCTGGGCGGGGATCTTGTAAGTAGCCGGTGATTTTTTCAAAACGGCTTTTACTCTTCCCTGGGGTAAACCGTCAATCCATACAAAACCTTTGTTTTGGTCGTCAAGAGTAATGGTTAATTTCTGATCTGCATTGGTACTTGATTGATATTGGCCAATCACAGGAAAAATCTGTTCGGTAGTCATTGGATTTGGCATAGGAGCCAGGGTGTACTTTGATGCGATAGAATCAACAGTCGGGTTTCCAGTTTTTTTCGGCTCTGTTGTAGGCTGCTGTGCATTTAAGGCTAGGGTTAGCAGTAAGGATGCTATGCCTGTTAAAAACAAGGTCTTTTTCATATTATAGCTGTTATGTTGTGATTAAATGGTACTCGGCTGATTTGTTTCGAAATACTGTGCCAAAAATCTTTTTTCATAAGAAACCTCAAAAAAAAACTTCTATATAAAATTTTTTTTTGATGTTAGTTCGGGTTCCAGCTCTTCACCTGGATTTGTTGAACCTTTACTGCTCCATCATTCCAGCCCTATTGAGATGGATACATCTGTTCATACACTGTTGAGGATTCAGTATCTTCGCGGTTTCCCAAAATTTATTATGGCTGAAGAAAAAGATAATGGCTCAACCAGCGAGCTGGTCGAGCAGGATTTAATTGAGGTCTACGGCGCAAGGGTACACAATCTCAAGAACATTGACATCCAAATTCCAAAGAACAAATTGGTTGTGATCACTGGCATCAGCGGCAGCGGAAAATCATCGCTGGCTTTCGATACGATCTACGCAGAAGGGCAGCGGCGTTATATGGAAACATTTGGTGCTTATGCCCGCCAGTTCGTTGGCGAAATGGAGCGGCCGGACGTGGATAAGATCACCGGCCTTTCACCGGTCATATCGATCGAGCAAAAAACCACGAATAAGAATCCTCGTTCGACCGTCGGCACTGTTACCGAGGTGTATGACTTCTTGCGATTGCTTTTTGCCCGGGTAGGAGAGGCGTACAGTTACAACACGGGAAAAAAAATGGTGAAATGGAGCGAGGAAGAGATCGTAGAAAATATTTTTAAAAAGTTTAAGGACAAAAAAATAAGCCTGCTTGCACCTTTGGTTCGTGGCCGCAAAGGACACTATCGCGAGCTTTTTGAAGAGGTGAGAAAAAAAGGTTTTTTAAAAGTAAGGGTGGATGGCGAGATCAAAGATCTTGTTCCGAAAATGCAGGTGGATCGATACAAAATTCACGACATAGAGTTGGTCGTTGACCGGCTGCAGGTAACAAATGATTTGAAAGCTCGATTAAGCCAAAGTGTACAGCACACGCTGAAACTCGGCAAGGATCTAATGTTCCTGCAAGCCCATTCCGATCCCGCCATTGGCGGGACCACCAATAAAAAATCCCCAGCCACCGGAGACTCTAAAAAGAATAAGAAATTTTCGACAGGCGAGGTTAGCGAGTGGGTTTCTCCGCCGTTGAAGGAGCAGGAGGGGGCTGTTGTTTCATATAGTAAACAGCTGATGTGCGAGGACACAGGTCTTGGCTATGAGGAACCTTCACCGAATTCCTTTTCGTTTAATTCGCCTTACGGAGCTTGTCCAACCTGTAAAGGCCTTGGCACCATGTTTCATGTGAATATGGAAACGGTGATCCCCGACTGGGATCTTAGCATTACTGAAGGTGGTATTGCCCCGCTTGGCGAAGAACGAGATGCACACGTTTACAGAATGGTACAAGAGTTTGCCAGGAAAAATAAGATCTCGCTGCAAAAACCACTAAAAGAGTTGCCGAAAAAGTCGATCAACATTTTATTGTATGGAAATGAAGAGGGCAAAGAGGTTGAAATTGATTTTGAGAACATGCAGTTTGATCCCGAATCTCCGTATGAAGGAATAGTGAACATGCTGAAGCGTTGGTTCAACAACGGGTATAGTGAAGTACTACGCGATTGGGCCGAAGGCTACATGGAGTTAAAACCCTGCGAATCTTGCGGTGGTGCTCGGTTGAAAAAAGAGAGCCTTTGGTTTAGGATCGTAGGAAGAAATATTGCTGAGTTAAGCAACATGAACATAGACAATCTTGCTGCGTGGTTTGATGGGATTGAGTTAAGAATATCGGACAAACAAAAAACGATTGCGAAGGATGTATTGAAGGAGATAAGGGAAAGATTACAGTTCTTGCTCGATGTTGGACTTTCCTATCTTTCTTTGAACAGGCCTTCCAAAACACTCAGCGGAGGAGAGTCTCAGAGAATTCGTTTGGCAACACAGATCGGTTCACAGTTGCAAGGCATCACTTACATTTTGGACGAGCCTTCCATTGGGTTGCACCAACGCGACAATCACCGCCTGATCGAGGCATTAAAGAATTTAAGAGACATTGGAAACAGTGTGCTGGTGGTGGAGCATGACAAGGACATTATGCTATCGGCGGACCATTTGATCGATATCGGCCCAAAGGCAGGCTTCCACGGCGGTAAGATCGTGGCGCAAGGCTTTCCTTCCGCACTCCTGAAACTGGATACTCTCACTTCAAGTTATCTGAACGGTCGTCGACAGATCGCCATTCCAAAAGAACGGAGAAAGGGAAATGGAAAATTTCTTGAATTAAAAGGTGCCCGGGGAAATAATTTACAAAATGTAGACGCCAGGTTTCCTCTCGGAAAATTTATTGTTGTGACTGGGGTAAGTGGCAGTGGCAAATCAACGTTGATCAATGAAACACTTTACCCTCTTCTTGCGAAGCATGCGTATGGCTCCAGGGCTACGCCCCTGGAATATAAAAATATCAAGGGACTTGAACACCTGGATAAGGTCATCGAGATCGACCAGTCACCCATTGGTCGCACACCCCGCAGCAATCCAGCTACATATTGCGGCTTCTTCACCGATATAAGGACGCTGTTCGCGTTGATACCTGAAGCCAAGATCCGCGGCTACACAGCCGGACGTTTTTCGTTCAATGTAAAAAGTGGAAGGTGCGATGTATGCGAGGGTGGAGGCATGCGAGTTATCGAAATGAATTTTCTTCCCGATGTATACGTGCATTGTGAAAAATGTAATGGCAAGCGATATAACAGGGAGACACTGGAAATCCGGTACAAAGGAAAGTCGATTGCCGATGTGTTGGAGATGACAGTGGAAGAAGCGGTTGAATTTTTTCAACAGGTGCCTTATATCTATCGCAAAATAAAAGTTCTGGAGGAAGTAGGGTTGGGTTACATTACGTTGGGTCAGTCGGCTGTGACTTTAAGTGGCGGTGAGGCACAACGCGTAAAACTGTCAACCGAATTGTCAAAAAGAGATACGGGCAAGACTTTTTACATTTTGGATGAGCCAACCACTGGTTTGCATTTCGAAGACATCCAACATCTGCTGGATGTATTGAATAAACTGGTTGATCGCGGGAACACAGTCTTGGTAATTGAGCATAACATGGATGTGATAAAAGTCGCGGATCACATTATTGATCTTGGACCTGAAGGAGGGGACGGTGGAGGAAAGATCTTGTTTGAAGGAACCCCGGAAGAATTGACAAGCAATAAGCAAAGTTATACAGCGGAATTTTTAAGGACTGAACTATTTGCTCGTAATTAAAAACCCCGGGAGCCGGGGTTTGAAAAAATTATCAGGGAGCAGTTGGTGGTTTCTTATTTTCTAATTTAATAAAACCAGCCACCCACGCCACGCCGGCTAAACCTGCAATCAGGCAAATCCATAAACCAATTCCCGAACCCACGCCACCGAAACCTCCGCCAAATGAATTAAGCCTTAGAAAAAAGATCAATGCTCCTAACGCAATAGCACAAAAAGAGGCCAGTGCTATTTTTTTAAAATCGCCATCCAACTGTTTTGTTCTGTCTCCTAAAAAACAGCTTATAGCAACGCCTACTATTCCAAGAAACGAAAGTATGCCCCAACTTCTAAAACCATTTATTGAGCCGGAACCCAAGCCATAGTTAATGGAGACCCAGGGAAGTAATAAAGAAATGAATGCAACGACAGCTACTATTAAAGAATAAAGCTTTTGCTTGTGGAAATTCATTTGTTCCATAAAAGTTGATTTTGGTTTGGCCTACTCTTGTGGCTTTTCGGCAATCGCCCCTGGGATTTTTGGGATTCCAGGTCCGTCCCCCATAGGGCTTTTCAATTTAGAACTTTTTTAAAAGAAAAGATTAAGTCTTTTTTGATTGTTCAGAAAAAGTGAAGATGCTTAATGCTGGCGTGAGGCAATTGACGCTCAGCGAAAGTTTTGCAGCGGGGGGTTATCTAAAAATGCCCGTAAATACGGCAGGGAGTGATTGCCCCGAAGGGACTCCTTTCGGAGAGAAAAATCTTGTTTGAAATTTACCAGGACCGGCCTTGCTTCGCCGTAGCTTCGCGAAGGCAACGCTGGTAGGTTTCATACGGATATCAGATTTTACCAATTTCCCCGCCAGTACGGGATTCTTAGTTATGGTAAAGAAAAGAACTACGGTATTAATGTGCCCGGTAAGGTTGGCAGAAGGTAGTTAATAAAATGCGTATACTAGACTATGAGAGTACCAATAGAGAACGGATTAGGTTTGATCAACCAGGTATTAGATTTTATTAAGCCCTCTGCCTTACCGGAACAGAGTTGTGTAAAAGAACTTTTATTTGAAAACAATTTTTCCTGTCATCAGGTATTCGTCTTCGGCAAATACATGATACATGTAAGAGCCTCTCTTCAGATCACTGATCGTTTTTCTCTCGCCTGCCTTCATTTTATAGTTGAGCACCATATTGCCAGATACGTCAAATACCAGGAAGTCTATTTCTTTTTTATTTCCAGGCCTGGCAACGACGTGAACCGCTTTTTTGATCGCATCAGGGAAAATTCTTACTGCGTTTTGATTTTTAAATGGCCTTTCCTTTTTCGCAGGCTTTTTGTCATCATCAAAATTTGCTTGAGTTAAGAAAATCGTGGTCCTGTTTGCGGCCAGCATGTGTGTAGTGGCTGCACAAGCAATAAGAATGAAGAAAAAAACTTTGACACACGATGATTGAATGGCTGCTTGTTTTCGATTCATAGGGTTTTTTTATAGGTACGAAATATGTTTTAATAATATAACGGGCAGCGTAATTGGCGCATGGCTCTTCCATTAGGTGAATTGTGACCATTTAATCTCCAACCCATCCTGATAATAGTGGAAAAGAACGCATCATTTTGTTTGGGATCGCCTCTTTGCTCATCTATTGCGGGAGTTCTTCCCTGCACTACCTTATCACCCCTATAATATAAACTTCTCGCTTCGGCTGCTTTATCGGGCGATAAGTATTTATTGAATAAAAGAGGATCAATATAAGTTGTGCTAACATCGTCTACATAATCAGTAAACAATTTTCTGTGCAATACTTCCGCGCCAATGAACATATTTTCCTTTACGTAAAATTTAACGCCGAAGCCGATGGGTATTTCCATTTGAGTAAGACTGTACACTTTTCTGTCGGGATACTCAGCGAAACCTTCTCCTTCAGTATGCAGCGGTTGAAGAGCAACCCAGTTCCCATTATCATCTTTTGTTTTTGGGTTAAAATGATAGACGCCTGCGCCTATCACTCCGTAGGGACGCAACTTGCCGAACAATCCATCATATTGTTCGATAAAAACGCTGGGATAAAATTCTGCAGCTACATATCCTTCTATTAAGTTGGATCTGAAATTAAGATTTCGCCATAGGCGAAAACGCTCGTCACCACCCTTGTTCGGCGCTTGTTTGTCATCGCCTTCCAAAACACCCTGGTTTACTGCTACGCGAAAAGCCAACCATTCATTTGGAGTGATGCTGACGAATATACCCTTGCACAGTTTGGTCATTGGGAAATCGACATCTTTTACAAATGTCCTTCCGATGCCATAGCTTCCACCAAGATCACCCAAAAAGAATAAGGGACCAAGACCAAGACCAATTTCAACTCTGCCATTGCCCGCAGTAATCGATTGGGAGAAAGATTTGAACGTTGAGGAAAAAAGAATGAGAGCAAATACGATTGCTCGTACAATAGGTACAATTCTTTTCATAGATACTAGATTTTACTGGTTTCTCTTATTGGATTTACAGCGAACAAAATAGAAAAGAAAAATAGCAAATCAAATGAGTGAGAATTTATTTTTTTATTGTGTAAAAACTTTGAGTTTTTCTACTTAGAAGATTTACGTGAAATAAAAAAAGAAATTTGGGATTTGGAATTTGAGATTTGGAATTTGGTTCTTACGAGCCTGGTCTCACCATTTCAATATGCTCAATCCCATCCTCCAGGTATACATCACCGGATTGAACAAAGCCGAAGGATTCATAAAATTTTTTTAGATAGAGCTGTGCACCAAGTTTGATAGGAACAGGACCGAACAGTTTTGTAACCGCTTCAATAGATTCCTTCATTAAAATTTTACCTATTCCGTTTCTTCGTTCTGCAGGTGAGGTGACGACACGCCCGATTGAAGGGAGCTCATATGCCAGACCCGCGGGGATTATTCTTGAATAGGCCAACAATTTTTCAGCGCTCCATCCCATCAGGTGATAGGCAGGCTGGTCTTTGTTGTCGGCGTCCTGGAAAACGCAGTTCTGCTCCACTACAAATACCTCATTCCTTAACTGCAGAATGGAATAGAGTTCTATCGGTGAAAGCTCATCGAATTTTTTCAGATGCCATTTGATCATGGAGAAAGATAAAAAATCAAAGTTATGCCAAAGGTCCAAAGGTCAAATGACTCCGTTGGAGACTCCTTTGGAGCATCCCTTCGCGGAAAATCCAAAGGCCAGTAACCTGCAGGTAAGCTCTTCTATTTTATCTTGATAAGGGTATAGGCATGACAGGCAAACTTTCATTTCCCTCGTTGCTCACGGATTCAACGGCGAAAAAATAATTATCCTTAGAATACGGTAGGTCCATTTTTAATTCTGTTGTGAAAAATTTCCTTTGCCATACCGGACTGGTTGTCTCTCTCATCAACACGTAATAACCTTTCACTTTTCCCGTCTTCGATGCGTTCCACGAAAGATTGGTGAAATTGGTCAACTTCCGCGTGTCCACTTTAACCTCCTGGGGCGTCGATGGAGATTTTGCGAGATTAGCGAGGTTGCAAAGATTCATGCAGGTGTTCTTTCTCAAATATTCGAAGTTCATAAACTGCGGCAAGTCGCCATACTGAATGTCGTTTTCCATCCTTACATCCTGATGTTGATGAGCATAATTCTCATTCATTTCGGTAATTCTCACTGCAGCGAAGCCCCTTTGTACATAGGGAATGTGATCACCCCCGCGCAGAAAACGATCATTGCGATATACCACTACAATCTTAAGATTCTTTACATACCGCTCTCCAATTTCCTTTACATGCCGGGCCAGCTGCCTCGCTTTTCCATCATTCTCTAATCCCAGGTTCCTGATCGTCGTCTCAGTTCTACCCGTATCTAATACGGAAAGTCCTTCACAAAAAACCCGCACCTGGTTATTGCTGGCCGCGTTTGTTTCGTTTTTGTTGTTACCACCCATGATATCATTATTCAGAACGGCCTCAATATTCCAATTTTCTTTTTTGGCCTTCTCTGCCATATAAGTTGAGCCCAGTAATCCTTGCTCTTCTCCACTCACGGCTACAAAAATAACAGTGGCGGGAAATGAGTTTCTGCTCATTACTCTTGCGCATTCCAGCACCGCTGCCGTGCCACTGCCATCATCGTCTGCACCGGGGGCGTCGCCCGTGCTGTCCATAATATTAGTTCTCATATTATCCAAATGGCCGCTGATAATAAATATGCGGTCGTCGGCCGGATCTGTTCCTTTTAAAGTGGCCACCACATTTCCCAATAAGATATCCCTGTCTACCCGGCGACCATCTTTTTTATAAGTAGTTGTATCAATAAAAGCGGCTAACCGTCCGCCCGATAACCTGGCAAATTCATTAAAGCGACTCTGCACCCAGGTTCGGGCTGCACCGATTCCCCTGTTCGGATCCGTTTGAGTGCTGAGTGTATTTCTTGTTCCGAAGCTTACCAATTTGAGTACGTATGATCTTAATGAATCAGTCGAAATCTCTTTCACCATTTTTTCAATTTGCGGATCTTTTTTTTCTACGGTCTGGGAAAATAAAAAGATGGAAAAATAAATTGAAGCGAAAGCCAGGATCGATTTTTCCATTACGCGCATTTTAACGATTAAAATTAAGGAAGCCATTTCAGTAAGTTGAAAACAACAATTAATTTTAACTAAATGATTATTATGCCCGTCAAAGATTTAAGTACGGTTCATGAATTGACCAGTGATCTCTTTAAGCCGCCAACAACTAAACAAGAGTGGGACCAATACAAATTATCGGAAGAGGAGATAAATTTCTTTAATGAGAATGGATACCTGGCCGGAATAAAAATGCTCGACGATTGGCAAATTGCCCGGTTAAAAAGTGAATTGAACGAGTTGTCTGATCTCAATCATCCCGGGCATGACCTGTTTTATGAATTTCATTCTAATGAATCTGCTGATCCATCCACTATACTTTTTCATGCCCTGGGCGCATGGAGAATCACACCGGGTTTTCATGACGTATTATGGAATCCGCGGTTTCTTGTAGCCGCTAGTCAACTTCTGGGAGATGTTCCAATTCGTTTCTGGCACGACCAGTTATTTTCCAAGCCTGCAAAAAAAGGTGGGGTAGTGGCCTGGCACCAGGATTATTCTTATTGGACGAGAACAAAACCCGTTGCTCATCTTACCTGCTGGTGTGGTTTGGATGATTCAACAAAAGAAAATGGTTGTCTGCAATACATCGCCGGTAGTCATAAATGGGGCTTGCTTCCAAAGCCCGTTATTGCGGGAGAATTGCAGGGCATTAAAGATTTTTTAAATGCCGATCAGAAAAAACAATTTGAGAATCCGCAGTTTGCTGAAGTAAAAGCAGGAGAAGCGATCTTTCATCATTC
>Ga0066710_100000865_pt1 | contig 20560 bp, 15 predicted proteins | sample GraSoiAngelo_159_FD_79666 | JGI IMG/M metagenome (GOLD analysis project Ga0066710, IMG submission 79666) | Grasslands soil microbial communities from the Angelo Coastal Reserve, California, USA - 14_1009_16_40cm | ecosystem: Environmental > Terrestrial > Soil > Grasslands | place: USA...
CGCGAACATGTTCTGCTTCTGTTCTTGCTGCGATGCCTGGTCGGCGTACACCGTCACCTGCGTGGGGGCGCCATTCGTGAATCGGTACCTGAGCTGGGAGTCGTTGTAGTAATTCTTCGGGTACCTCGCGTCATTCTTGTGCCAGCGGACGCCAAATTTCGCGGAGTGCGACCCGGTGATGTACGAGGCGGCTCCCTGGATGACGTTCGTAAATCCTTTGTGCCCGGTCCAGTTGGCCCCACGGTAATTGATGTTCGGAATGAGGCCGGCCGTCTCTATCACCGGAATGAGCGTTTTGTCGAACGCATCCTTCTGACGGCTGCCCCACCAGAAGTAGGGCCCCAACTGCGCGTCGGCCTCGAGCAGCAGGCGCGAAGTCACCGGCGACTGCCAGCTCACTTGCGTCATCATGCTCGGATGGTTTTCGTTGGTCATGATCCCTTCGGGCGAGGCGATCGCCCCGCCGAAGCTCAGCCCGGTACCGTCGCCGCCCATGATGCAGTTGATGCAGGAGTACTGGAGGCTATGGAAGAAGTTGATCTTGTTGCGCGGCGTCGCCTGCCACGTCAACCGCAGGTTTCCCTGGTTCCACGTGCCGTCGCCGACCGCCTGCCGGCTATAGTCCGGGTCGTAGGTCCATTTCGTGGGATCGCCCGCGTTCTTGTTCGCCCACATGCTGGCAACGTTCTGCCGGCTGATCAGGTGGCGGTACGTGCCGAAGAACCACAGCCTGTCACGGACGATCGGGCCGCCTAACGCAAGATTGGTTTCCCACAGCCTCTGGATCGAGTCCGCCGCTTTCAGCCCTTTGGCCCGCACGTCCGCTGTGAGATTGCTGCCCTGGAAAGCGCTGCCCGTGCCACTGGCGAAGATGGACCCGTGGAACTGGTTGCCGCCCTGCTTGCCGACGATGTTCATCTGCGGCCCACCGGTGGTCGCCTCGCCAAGCCCACCGCTCAGGCTGAACACCACTTCCTGCGCGTTGCCGACCTCCGGCACGTAGCCCGACACGCCCATGCCCTGGTAGCCGGCGCTCATGCCGTCGAGAAGAACCTGCCCCTCGTTACGGCGTCCGCCGTGGATCTGGAACACGCTGAAGATCGCCGGGTTGTTGCCTTCGAAATCATTCTGCTGAACGTTGAGCGCAGGGATGAGTTGCGCGAAGGCGGAATATTGCCGGGACGTTGGGATCTCCGCGACCGTCACGCCGCTGAGTACCTCCTGGGCGCGCGAGCTCGTCACGTCGACGATCGGAGCTTCGGCCGTCACAGTGACGGCCTCGGCCACGACGCCGGCCTTCATTTCCGCGTTCACGGTCGCGACAAAGGCTCCCGCCAACTCGATTCCCTCGCGCTTGACCGAGGTGAACCCTGGCAGCGTAAACGTCACGGTATAGGCGCCGGGCCTCAGGCTCTCAATCGAGTATTGGCCCGACTCGTTGGTGATGGCCGAGCGCGTCTTCTCGATGAGCACGGGACTCGACGCTTCGACCGAGACGCCGGGAATGACGGCGCCCGAGGAGTCTTTGACGGTACCCACGATCGAGGCCGAAGCCTGGGCATGGGCCGTCGCCGGAATGATCACGAGCGCGGCCAGGACTAGAATCGCCTTCACGAATCGGCGCATAGTTTCCCTCCAAAGTGTTGACGGCTCCCCGGCACGATGTTCAGCGGCACTGAACCAGCGCCTCCCCCACCTTCCGGCATCGGGGTCCTTCTGCCGGCTTGCTTGCAGCTTCCGATGAAATGCTTTTACATCACCCTGGCGCCTTTAGGAATGACGTTTTCAAAATTTGTCGAAATTTTGCGGGCATTATGTCATGGGTTTTCGACAGAAGGGGGGCAGCGCAGGGGCGCATCGCCGTTGGCCCCGGCGCGGGAAATCCGGTAGCAGCACTTGGGAAGCGGCAATGGATCTAACCGCCCGCTGGCAGAGTCGAGCCAAGTTTTCTCCGTCCTGACCGCAAAAATGCTTGACAGGAGTGCAAGAGTCGGCCTCTCTCGCTTCTTGCGGCTGTTAATCTGTAGTTTGTGGTAACTCGTTTTGGAAGGACGTGCATTTCGACGGCTGTCCTCCGCAATAAATCCGTCCGTTTCGTAAACCGCTGCGCGTTAACGGACGAAATTGTGTCTCGTCGCACGACGCTCAGGATAAAGTTAGGCTACGGTCTGACAGATACTTCGAACGAGCCCATCTGTACACATGCGCTTCAGGCGAAGAAAAACCACGCGGGGCCAATGACCACAACGAGACTTATGAGGAGTTGAGGATGGTTTGGCAAATACTGCGGCGTCAATGAGGAGTAACCGACAGTCGCGTACGAGGCACGAGATGGACTCAACAAATCCGGCAATGGACACTCTCGTCGATTGCGCGCGAAGCATCCGGAGTGGGACCTAGGGGACCTAGCCCCTGAACTGGAGTTCCATGCAGTGCTGTGGTATCCAGGTCTCGTGCCGAACCTCCTGTCGCAGCTCACAAAAGACGAGCAAGCACAGCTCTTCGAGGAACTGAACTACATGAACCTTCAAGAGATTCGCGGCTTCTGCTCCGACCGTGGGATCCCGTACAAGATCATGGCGCGGTATCCGAACGGAAAGCTGAAGATCACCAAGGACACGGATCGAAAGCCTATCGTGCTGGCACGAGTCCGCCATTACCTGGCCACCGGCGACGTAGGTCACCCAACATGCATCCCGGCCGAGATCGTACGGGAGGATAATCCACCTGAGAAACCATCAATGCTTGAACGCCTCTACTATCGTTGGTATTCGAAGGAGCACACCGGCATCATCCGGTCGCTCCATGAGCTTACTGAGGGCCGGTTCCAAGACGGCGCAGTCGCTCGTGTGCTCGCCATGGAATTCTGGACGCGCGGAGAGGCGCCAACGCTCGAGGAGTTCGCACGGGCGTGGACGAGGGCCAAAGCCGACGAGCGCCGGCTGCTTACACCGGAGTACGCGTACCTCACGGATCTCCAGCACAAGCGGGCGGGAGGCGAATGGAAGAAGCTGCGCAAAGCCAAAGCGCAATCGGCTCTGCAGACGCTCGCCAGAATCGCCCGGTTCCAGGCTTGATCTGGCTGCGTCGCAGGCACCAGTGTATTGTCGGCTGAATGTAGAAGTGCCTGATCCAGTGCAAAAACCGGATTACTAACGAGTAGTCGCCAAGCGTTTAGTAATCGTCCAGAGGTGTCCGGGCCAGATGGACGACCGTCATGTTGGACATCGAGGTTGATCTGTAATCGCATTGTGTCTCGCCAAGTCACGAAACTCGCCCGCAACGGACGAGCGCCTCTGGACAAAGCAGCCATCGCCAACTCTATAGCACGAAGCTATTGAAAGGGATGATGTCACTAAACTCGCCATTCCTGCAAAGAACGGAAAGATTTGCTGAAATGACCTCTACCTGGATTAAGTAGCGCTCATTCACACAAAAGTCGCGGTAGGTCAGTAACTTCTGAAAATGCGTTTGAGTGGTTTTGCCCAATTGGAGCGGAAAAATGAGGCTGGAGAACCTGACACGAAAGGATAAGGAGAGCTGTAAACAACTGAATTGAAAGCAGAAAACCAATGGGCGCGCACGGGCTCGAACCGTGGGCCTCTACCGTGTCAAGGTAGCGCTCATTCCAACTGAGCTACGCGCCCGGGGGACTCGACACAGACTGAAATGATTTTAAGGGTCAGGTGAAAAGCTTGTCAACCAAGGGTTGCGGGCGTCGTTGTCAGGTGCCGCGCAGTTTGGCCACATCTTGTGCGATGGCATCCAGGCGGCGGAGCAGTTCGTGGTGACGTGTGTCATCCAGCGGCGGTTGTTTCTCGAAGAAGCACAACGTTCCGCCGGGTTCGAGCACGGCGCGGTCGATGGATGCGAGTGATTCGAAACCTTGTTTGTGGGCAGCTTCTTCGAGTTCCGCGACGGTGATGAGTTCCTGCTTCAAACGATCCTTTTGGAGTTGTCCGTTTTGGATGAGCACCATGGCACCGCCTTCGATGATGCGATCCAGGCGTTCATGAGAATAAAGAAATCGAACGACGAAGTAGTTGATGAGGAGCAAGGTGGTGGCGCCAATCAAGCCCCCAAGCAAGGAGTTGTCATTGCCGATGATGGCGTTCTGCACGGTGTTGGAAATCGTGAGCAGCACGACGAGATCGAAGGGGTTCAGTTGAGCCTGTTCACGCTTGCCGGCGAGCCGAAATCCGGCAATCAAAAACAAGTACACCAAAATCGGACGGAGGATTTTCTCCAACACCGGGACATCGGTGTGAAATAGCGCATGCAATAGTGATGCATTCATAAGAAGCCTCCGAAGGACAGTTTAAGACAACATTTTGACTCCATCGTGGAAGGATCGGTGGGAAAGGATGTCGGCGCGGGGTCTAGCTGCTTATTCGTTACGAACGCACTGTAGCGGCGGTCTAAGACTGCCGACGATGTCGGCGTTTGGAGTTGGAGATCCTTCGGCGGGCATGGAGCGACGATACCGTGACGTCGACGTCGGATACCAAGGATGCACAGCGCGTGGCGGTTTGCTGCGGCAGATGTTGCTGAAAATAAAAACGCCCCACGACCCATCATGTGTCGTGGGGCGGAAAGTTTGGACTCCCGGCGCCTAGCGGCGGCCGGCCTTCACGAAACTCCAATGTGCATCGCGAAAGCGAAAGCCGATCCAGGACATTGAATCTGCAGGCTCACCGACATTGAGAATCATGCCGCTGTCTACAGACGCTTTGTGGAACCGGAGAACGTAACACTCTCCGGCCCCGGAAGCGGCGCCGATACGCTCAACCTCCGTGACCATACCCCGCAGGCTGGAAAGCATAATATGCCGAGATATCTGATCCGGAGGAGATACGTATGCGTCAGACTGATCAATCCTTGATTCCATTTACCCTCCTTGTGCCCGGCGAATCTTTCCGCCTCTGCGGCGTTGTTAGAATGGCACGTCACTGCCCATACACATCCGGCTGGTAACTCGTTGCACAGGCGTGACATTCGGGAAGAGCCGGGGAGACGAGCTTCCCAATCAGTGCCAAAAAGGGTCAGAATAATCCCGAAAAGAGTCACACCATTGAGGCGAGGCCTTAGCCCCCTTAGCTCGCATTTCTCACGGGATTGTCGACTTTACAGAGTCCTTCTCCCCACGTCACACCGGGCAGGCTCTGTGCCCAAATGTCAACTGTCCAATGGCTGTTGAAGATGTGCACGTGGGCAGAACCCTATTGGGAGAATGAATCATCGGGTCATTTGGTCTTTTGGTCATCAGGTACCTTGGCCAAGTCACCGTGGATTTGGCTTTTTTCGCACCGCGATGTCGCGCGCTGTGCCTGACCGGGGTAGGCAGCCGGATTTCTGGACGCCGCCCGCGGCGTGACGCTGGTTAGCAGTTCAGCGGGTTTTCTTTTGCAGTTGCCGCATTCGCGTCATGTAGGAGGAGATCTCGATCGCCCAATCGCCATTGATATAAATCACCTAATTTTTAGTTTCTAATTAAGGTGATTTGTACGTCTGTCCCCGAATTACGGAATTACCTAGTTGAGGCTCTGGAGCGAGCGAACGATATCAATTCGGCCGAAGCCGAGTTGGCCGGCGTAGTTGGAATTCTTCGAATCGATGTTAATCGCACCGTTTGCGACGGCGGTACCCGTGCCGGTCCAACGAACGGAGCGCAACAAGGCGGCCTCTCCCGAGACGAGCGCAGTACTGAAAGACGTACCCGATGCCATCGCATATTTTCCACCCGGATATGCGGAGATGATGTTTACTCCGGGCGCTGTCACGTAGATCGAGTTTCCGTAATTGGAGAAGCTGGCTTTTTTGTCCATTAGGTCTGTGGCCGCGGCTGAAATCACATCGCTGTAGCCCGCGGGATACTGAGGAGTAGCCGAGTTGCCGTTGCCTGAGGAAGCGACGACGGTGACGTCTGAGGCAGTGGCGAAAGCGATCGCATGCTGGACGGCCGGTGAGGCCGAAGTCATTCCAAAACTCATGTTGATGACTTGAGCGCCGTTCCGGACGGCATAATGGATCGCTTTGGCGATGGAGAAAGTATCGGCATAGCCCGCATCGTCGAACACGCGCAATGGCATGATCATGCTTTGAGGCGCAACTGCGGCGAGGAGACCTGCGCAGAACGTGCCGTGACCGCTGGCCGGATTCGAGTTGTCCAGAAAACTTGCGGTCGACTGGTCGAGGAAGCTTGCCGAGGATTGATCCAGAAAGCTCGCACTGGACTGGTCCAGGAAGCCTGCGGTCGACTGATCCAGAAAACCGGCCGTCGATTGATCCAGGAATCCGGCCGTCGATTGGTCCAGGAAACCCGAGGCCTGATTGAGCGTATTGCTTTTAGAGGTTCGATCCGAAACGAAATCGTAACCGCCGGTGAGGTGGCCGATCAATGCCTGGTGCGCGTAGTCCACTCTCGAGTTGATGTCCGCAATGACAACACCCCTGCCGCTGGAATAGGCCATGGCTTGATCCGCGCGGATCAGCTTCATCGCGGGCTGCTTGGCATACCACTCGGCCGCGCCCGAAGCGGTCGTATTCAGGACACCAAGAGCACCGAATCCCGGCCGGAGCCGGACGAGTTCGTTCGACTCGACCGATTGGATACCCAGCGCCGGGTTCGAGCGAAGCACCGCCAGCGTCGGAACTCTCAACAGATAAAGGGACGTACCTTCGATAGAGTCCAGAACCGTGGCTCCGAACGCCGCGGCAACTCCACGAAAATTGGCGTTCGGCTCGAGCTCAACGATGACTGTATAAGATTTGGGTCCCGCATTAAGTTGGGTTGTGACCAGCAGAAGTAGCAGAATCAAGGACTTTCTCATAGTACTTCTCCAGGCTGCTCTTTTTTGTCTTTGCGGATATCGGCGGATGTCTGCAAAAACTTTACCGTTTTGGCCTAAAAAACACAAACGTGTCCGCTGGAACGCTTAGCCGAGCTGTTCCCAGGTCTTACCTTGCTTCACATCCACCGTCAGAGGGACGTCCAGCCGCACGACGTTCTGCATCAAATCCTGGACGGAGTCGCGGACCGAGAGTTCGTCTTCGGGTACCTCAAAGATTAACTCGTCATGAACCTGGAGAACCATGCGGGTGCGGAGTTTCTGACGGCGAAGCTCGGCGTCGATTCGAATCATGGCGATCTTGATGATATCGGCAGCGGTTCCCTGGATCGGAGAATTGATGGCGGTGCGCTCGGCCATGCTGCGGCGCATGCCGTTACGGGAGTTGATTTCGGGATGCTGACGGATCCGGCCAAACAGCGTGCGCGTCACGCCGGTATCGCGAGCCTCGCTCAAACAATTCTCGATGTAACGTTGTACGCCCTGGTACCGCTCGAAGTACCGCGAGATGAACTCCGCCGCCTCCTCCGGGCTGATTCCGAGTTGTTGCGCCAATCCGAAGGGCGTCTGCCCGTAAACGATCCCAAAGTTCACGGCCTTGGCGCGCTCCCTCTGGGCGGGTGTGACGGCTTCAATCGGCAACCCCAGCACGGCTGCCGCGGTTCGGCGATGGACGTCTTCCCCGGCCGAGAACGCTTCCGCCAAACGCTCATCACCGGATAAATGCGCCAAAATCCGCAATTCCACCTGCGAATAATCGGCCGCAACAAACCACCAACCTTGTTCCGGAATGAAGGCGCCGCGAATCTTTCGTCCGAGATCGGCGCGAACAGGGATATTTTGAAGATTCGGATTGCTGCTGGAAAGCCGGCCCGTCGACGCGGCCGCTTGATGAAACGAAGTGTGCAAACGGCCGGTCTTCGGATCCAGAAGCTTGGGAATGACATCCACATAAGTCGACTTGAATTTGGCCAACTGCCGGTAATCCAGCACCAGACGGGGTAACTCGTGCTTCTCTGCAAGCTCCTCAAGGATCTCGACTGCCGTCGAATACTGGCCGGACTTGCGAAGCTTACGTGGCCGCGGCAGGTTGAGCTTATCGAAAAGGATTTCGCCGAGCTGTCGAGGGGAGTTGATATTGAAGTCGCAATCCGCGATCTCGCAGATGCGCCGGGTCAGGTCGTCGAGCTGAGCCCCCATCTCCTTCGACATCCTTTCGAGCACACCCACATCCACTCGCAATCCCGCCAATTCCATTTCCACCAGCACCGCCGACAAAGGTATCTCGATCTCGCGATAGGGACGCTCGACCTGCTCTTGGACTTTTGGGGCCAGATCTTTCAAGATCCGGTCGATCCACGGAGTGCGCTCTTCCCCGGGGCTTACGGTCTCGCCCATCAGATCGAAGACGACGTCTGACAGTTCGTACTTTCCACGATTCGGAAACAGCAGGTACGCCATCAGCAGCGGATCATCATAAGGTGGAACTAGCTCGATGCCACGGCGGCGCAATTTCAGGATGGCCTCTTTGACGTCATAAGTGATCTTGTGAATCGCCGGATTCGAAAGTATTGGACCCAGGCGCTCATCAAGAGGAACACTCGCAACGATTTCCCTGCCGGACCAAAGCGAAACACGATCCGATTGCACGTCAAAAACGACCCGGTCACGAATGTCCGGCAGAGTTTCCGTCCGGAGAATCTCGACGACAGGACCGGCTTCGGGTGGCAAATACTCCTTGATCAAGCCCGTAAACTCCAGTTCCCTCAGTAGGGGCATCAGGGCGGCGCGATCGGGGGGTTGGACCTTGAAGTCCGTCCATTCGACTTGCAGCGGCACTTTTGTATCTATCACCACCAACTGTCTGCTCAGCAGAATCTGTTGCTTGTTTTCCAAGACAGAGGTTCGATGCTTCGGATTTTGGACTTCTGGGGCCCGATCCAGGAGCGCTTCAATGGAACCGAACTTCTGAATCAGATCCCGAGCGCCCTTCTCCCCAATTCCGGGCGCGCCGGGAATGTTGTCGGAACTGTCTCCCCAAAGACCCAATAGGTCTGGAATCTGCTCGGGCGCGACGCCAAAAAGCTCGCGGACCTTCTCGCGGTCCACAATCATGTCGTCCTTCGACGTGTTCAAAATCAGGATGGTGTCGACCAGTTGATACAGGTCCTTGTCCAGCGTCACCACGACGGGATAAAACCCCGCATTCACGGCCTGAGACGAGATGGTTCCAAGGATGTCGTCTGCTTCGTGGCCGGACACCTCCAGCACCTTAATTCGCATGGCCTCGCAGAACCGGCGGATGTAGGGGATCTGCTGGGCCAGATCCGGCGGCATCCTCTTGCGGGTCGCTTTGTAGAGGCCGTATTGGGTGTGACGCGCAGTGGGTTCTGAGCTGTCCAAGGCGACGCAGATGTAATCCGGCGGATACTTCTCGATCACGCGTTTCAGCATGATCGCGAAACCATAAATCGCGTTGGTCGGCAGACCCTGGCTATTGGCCAGACCGCGGATCGCGAAATAGGCGCGATAGGCCTGGGACATGCCGTCGATCATCATGAAGAGAGGATGTTTTAGCATTTTGTCGAAATTCGGGGACGGACATATTTTTTGTGTGCTCCAGACCAACATTTGTTTCATTTGAAACAAATGTTGGTCTGGAGCACACAAAAAATACGTCCGTCCCCCGAATTACCCCGGCGCGATCCGCGGCTAAGAAACAACACATGTGAACAAATGTACACGGTTTCGGCCCGAGTCGGGTTTGTATGTTATTGATCGCTCACGTAATGAAGTTCGGTGAATCAATTGCACAGGCAGACGCCGATGCACGAGCAAACCATTGCGAGCTCGGTCGAGTTCAAGGGAATCGGCCTGCACACCGGGGAGCTCGCCACTGTGCGTATCCTTCCGGCTCCCGCGGGAAAGGGCATCATTTTTCGGCGCGTCGATCTGGACAATTTCGAGCTTCGAGCAGACGTGGCGTCGGTGGCTCGGGTTGCCTATGCGACGACGCTGATGAGCCGAGGTGTGTGGATTTCCACCGTCGAACACCTGCTCTCGGCCCTTTACGGGATCGGCATTGATAACGCTTACATCGAGCTCGACAACTTTGAAGTTCCGATCCTTGATGGAAGCGCCATGCCCTACACCGAAGCCATTGCCCAGGTGGGCGTCGTGCGTCAAAACCGGCCGCGCCGATACATTCGGGTCACCAAAGAGTTTGTTCTCAAAGATGGCGATAAGACTCTGGGCATCTACCCATCGGCGAGCTTCAGTGTGAAGTACGACATCGATTTCCCGCATCCACTGATCGGCAGGCAGAACCTCGACGTTGAGCTTTCGGGAGACAACTACGCGGAGTTTATCGCGCCAGCCAGAACGTTCGGCTTCTATCACGAAGTGGAAAAGCTGCAGGCTAGCGGTCTGATCCGCGGCGGCTCGCTGGAGAACGCGATCGTTCTCACCGAAAAAGGGATCCTGAACGATACCTCCCTCCGCTTTCCGGACGAGTTTGTCCGGCATAAGACTTTGGACTTGCTCGGCGACTTCGCTCTCATTGGCCAGCCGGTGCTGGGCAGGTTGATTGCGAATCGCGCCGGACACGCGCTGCACACGCGGTTCGCCGCAGAACTTTTGGAAAGCACGTCTCACTGGATTCTTCACAGCGCCGCGGAGATATCCGTCCCTTCGGCTTGATGAATTGGATCCACTCTCGCCACTGTCAACACCTCCACACGTTCGGCGCCGGCACGCTTCAGCGTGCGCGCAATTTCATTCATGGTTGAACCCGTAGTGAACACGTCATCGACCAGGATGACCGCCCCACGAACCGGGCCGCGCACCTCAAAGGCCCCGCCCAAGTTCCGTTTTCGTTCGCTGCGGCTGAGGCCGGTCTGGCTCGGTGTGTTTTTGCGGCGGCGAAGCAATCGTGTCGTCAAGGGCCGGCCCAGACGCGCCGCGATCAGCTCCGCCTGGTTAAAGCCGCGCTGCCGTTCGCGCCGGCGGTGCAGGGGCACCGGTATGATCAGGTTACCGGTGAACGGCTCGACGTTGAGGCAATTTTTCAAAATGTCACCCAACGGCTTCGCCAGCGAGACGCGGTCGGCATATTTCAGATGATGGATGATCTCGCGCAGCGTGCCGGTGAACCGCAAGGCCGAGCGTGCAAAATCGAACCAGTATGCGTCCTTCCGGCAAAAGCCGCACAGACCTTCAATCGCCGGCGCGGGCTCACCGCACCGCGGGCAGAATGGCGGTCCTAGCGGTTCTAGCCGCTTCCAACATTCAGGGCACGCGGCTCCCCACCGCCGCTCCAGCACTGGCGAGTGGCAGACGACACACGTCACGGGAAATAAAAGGTTGAGAATCGAATCGATCAAAGCGCGTTGGGGAAACGCAAAGGGCAGCCACAGTATAAACCACCAAGGCACCTTAATGGTAGAGCATCAAATACACCACGACGCCCGTTATGGATACATACATCCAGGTGGGGAAGGTCCACCGCGCAATCCGAACGTGATTCGAGAACCGGCCTTTGAGCGCCAGGAATGCCGTCCGCAAAACCATCGGAAGCACGACGGCTGCTAGTGCCGTGTGGGAGATCAGCAGCGGGAAATACACCCCGCGAATCCAACCTTGTTTGGTAAATGGTACCGAACCGACGTTATAGTGATAAGTCAGGTAGGACGTCAGAAAAAGCGCGGATACCGCAAGCGCCGCTACCATGCATACTTTGTGGGCGCGGATGTTTTTCTGCTTGATGAAATAAATGCCTGTGCCGATGAGAATCGCCGCGGTGAGATTCAGTGCCGCGTTCACAGTGGGCAGGCCAGTGATACTGATCACAGGAGCTTTTTCGCCTCCGATGAAAGGCGCTTCAGTTCTTCATCTTCGGTACCGCTGTAATAGCCGCGGATCATACCCTTCTGATCGACCAGTACAAATCGCGTACTGTGGGTGATCGGCTCCGCCGCGGTTCCGCTCGTATCGTCCAACGCGAGCTTGAATCCCTTGACAGAGAGCTCATATAGAGCTTGCTTCTCACCGGTCAGGAACAGCCAGCGGTCGTCGTCGGCTCCGTATTTGCGGGCATAGTCCGCGAGGACGTCCACGGTATCTCGCGACGGATCCACCGTGATTGAAACCATGTGAATCCCGGGTGGAAGAACATCCTGCAACTTCCGCATCTTTTCGGTCATCAACGGACAAGTGCCGCCGCAATTGGTAAAAATGAAATCCGCAACCCACACCTTGCCGGCCAAATCACGAAGCGTGACCGTCTTGCCGCTCCGCTCGATTAGTGAGAAGTCCGGCACGGCGAAATACACAGGGATGTCCGGCCGCGCCGGTCGAGTGCATCTAAAGGACAGGACACATAACGTCGCGAAGGCCCAAGCAAACCTAAGCCGCGAATTGCGCGAATAGGCCGGAGCCAATCCGGTGTGTTTCATCATGACGTCCGCCTGGTTACGAGGATTGCTGCAGTAAGAGCGGTGGCGGAAAAGGCCGCAGAGATCGCAAAAGAGGCGGCAAATGAAGGCAAGCCCATGGCCGCTGCCTTCGTTATTCCATAAATGGACCAGCGAACAGCGGCCAACCCGTACGTCAACGGATTCACCGCGATCACGAGCTTCAGCCATCGGGGCGCCCCCGAAGCGGGGAACACGGAGCCGGAAAGCAACCACATCGGAATCAGAAACAGATTCATGATGGCGTGAAAACCCTGGGTCGAGTCCATTTTCCACGCAATGATGTATCCAAGCGCCGTCAGGCCGAATGCAACCAGGCCCAGCATACCGAGCGCGGCCGGTATCGCGGAAAAGGAAATTCCGACCAGCGGCGCTAACAGCATGAACAGCACGCCCTGCATGACGGCGAGGGTGGTGCCGCCTAGAAGTTTACCGAGGACGAAGGCGGAGCGCGGAATTGGCGCAACGAGTACGGCCTGAAGGAATCCTTCCTTTCGATCTTCGATTATCGAAATCGTTGAGAAAATCGACGTGAACAACAAGATCAAGACGACTGTGCCGGGAAAAAAATATTCCATGTATCCCATGCTGAGACTGGATGATCCCAGCCGAAACGAGGAGCCGATGCCGGATCCCAGCAGCAGCCAGAACAGCAGCGGTGAACCGAGCGCGCCAACGATCCGGCTGCGTTGACGAAAAAAGCGCACCATTTCGCGGCGCCAGAGTGAGGTCATGGCGAGGAGAAAGTCACTGGCGCTCACGAATCCTCCCAAAACCGGTGTCCGGTGCGCGCGATGAATACGTCCTCGAGTGTCGGCTTGGACAGTGTCACAGATTCGATCATACTCGAAAACGCCTCGACCACCTGGGAAACAAACGCATGGCCGCCCTCCTTCTCGACACGAATTTTCCCATTGAGTAAAGATGGCCGAACTCCAAATTTGGCAGCAATCATGGCGCGAAGCTTCTCGGGTTCATGGGCCGTAATGACAACGACATCACCCCCGATTTCATTCTTGAGCGCATCCGGCGTGCCGGACGCAACCACCAGGCCTTGATTGAGGATGAGGACTTGATCGCAACGATCCGCTTCGTCGGTGAGATGCGTTGTCATCAGAATCGTAACGCCCTCTTTATCGCGCAACCTTTGGAGGTAGATCCAGAGATCGATGCGCCCGCCCGGATCCAATCCGACGGACGGCTCATCCAAGATGAGCAACTCGGGACGGTGCAGCAGTCCTTTCGCCAACTCGACGCGACGCTGAAGGCCACCTGACAATGTCTCCACCATGCTGTCCCGGCGGTCCGTCACCGCCAGCCGCTCCATCATCTCATTCATGCGCTTTCGCAGTTCGCTACCGCGCAGGCCGTACAGATGGCCGTGATGCATGAGGTTTTCGCGGACCGTCAGCTTCTTATCGAGACTTGGACTTTGAAATACAACGCCGATCCGGCGGCGAATGTGCTCGGGGTGGCTTCGGACGTCTTCTCCAAAGACGGCCGCTTCTCCCGACGTCGGTGCAAATGATGTCGATAGGATTCGAAAAAGCGTTGTCTTCCCGCCCCCATTCGGGCCGAGCAGGCCAAAAATTTCTCCACGCCGTACGTCGAAACTCACTCCTCCAAGTGCCTTGCGGGTTCCGTACGAGTGAGTGAGATTTCGAACCTGAACAATAGTGTTGCTCATTGGATCTTTGGACCGCCAATGACGGCTATTACCTCTTATCCATCATCATGAGCACCAGGAGGGCTGGCAGATACAGAACCGAAACGCGAAGCAGGCGCTGCGCATGAGTGATTGAACGGAAGAGAGCCACGGCAAATCCATATCCAAGATAGACGAAGCCGAGCAGAATGGCGCCCAGCAGGTAGACTGTTCCGGTAATTCCCAGCATCGTTGGCAGCACACTGACCGGAATGAGCGCACAGCAGAAGAAAATGATCTGCCGGCCAGTGCTTTCACCGCTGACATGCATGGAGAAACCGCCGCGCGCGTAGTCTTCGGTGAATATCCAGGAGATCGCAAAAAAATGCGGCATTTGCCATAGGAAAAGGATGGCGAACAGCGACAGCGCCACGGGATCGATGTCGCCACGAGCGGCTGTCCAGCCCATCAGGGGCGGAGCGGCGCCCGGAAAGGCGCCGATGAGTGTGCACAACGCCGTCCGAGTCTTCAGCGGCGTGTAGACGAAGATATATGCCGCCAGCGTTACAATCCCGAGCAGGCCCGTTAGGATATTCACAAAGTACATCAGATAGGCCACGCCCGCTGTTGAAATGATTGTCGAGAACAGCAACGCCTCGTTCGGGAATATACGGCCGTCCGGCAGCGGCCGGTTTCGAGTGCGATGCATCCGGGCGTCGAGATCGCGTTCGAAATACTGATTCAGGGCGCTAGCGCCGCCGGCTACGAGTGCGGTTCCGAGTATGGTGTGTAACAAAAGCCCAGACCGAAGGCCATCGTGTGAAGCCATGTAGTAACCGACGAGGGTCGTAACCAGTACCAGGAATGTGATACGCGGTTTGGTGAGTTCCACCAGATCCATGAAACGCAGCCGATGCGAAGCCAACTCCAGACGGGTCACTTCCATGCAGGTACCCTCACAGCCGCCATCCCGTACGTCCTCAAGGTCAGCAAAGGAGATGTTCCAAGAATTAATGCGCCGGTCGCAACGTGAGCCGTCGCCGGTACCACGGCCTTTGAGGTCCAAACCGTCAGCGCCCCCAGCAGCAGTTGTACAACGACGAGCTGCAGCATGGCCAACGCGGGCCTCAGAAGTGCAGTGCAACATGCGGTGAGGAGGGCGAAACGGTGGAGCCAAACGTTTTCGCCCCCTTCACCAAGCGATACTTCGCCTGACATCTATTCCGTAGGCTTGCTATCTGCTTTGAAACCGAAGTTGAGTTCCTTCTTGTCGTTGTCTTTGACTTCGACCATCTGAGTTTGCGTCCCGTACTTCTCGTGCCAGGCCACGATCTCGTAGTTACCAGGAGGCACTTTCAATTCCCACGCGCCGCCCTGTTTCGAGACCGTGTGATAGGGATGGCTGAACACGCCAATAAACGCGCCCATCCACTTGTGAACGTCGCAGCGGACGGGAAGAGGCACTTCTTCGTTGGGGAACTTGGTCTCGCTCACCATATCCTTCACCGGCTGGCCAACGTTGTACTGCGGGTTCTTCTCCGCCCAGGCATGGATGTTGTGAAGCGTCATGTCGCTGTTCTTGATCTTCAGCGGCTGGTTGGTTTGCATCGTGAAGACGTGCGGGACGTAGTGGCAGTCGTGCTGGTCGATTTCAACAGGATTGGCCGGTATCGGATATGCCACGTTCGGCATTCCCGACTTCACGTAGACGATCACATTTTCTAACCCGCCATCGCTGACTTTTACCGTTTCGAGAGTCGGATTTTGGGCGTGTTGTTGGCAATATGGATCCGCCGACATTTGAATCTTCTCATTCGGCGGAGGCGTCCCTTCAAACGTAATCTTTCCGCTGACGATAGCCGTCGCCGCCGGCGCGCTACCTCCCTCCACGCCGGGGGCCGCCGGGGGAAGGTTCGTCGTTTGTTCGCTTGGGCCGCAGCTTATAGCCAATGTAAGGACGAGGATCAAGGAACTCATAAACAGCACTCGTTTATACATCTTGGAATCTCCAGGTTTTAGGGTGTAGATCATCAGGTGTAAATTACTTAGAAAGCCTAACCAATCACTATACAACGTAGAAGGTGCGATTAAAAGCGCGGGGCTAATTCGGGAACCACAAAGACACAAAGGCACCAAGAAAGGCCGCAAATAAAGATTCTTGGATGCGGCCTTTCTTGGTGCCTTTGTGTCTTTGTGGTTCCCGAATTAGCCCCTAGTTCGTCGTCGACAGAGCGCCACGGCGTCGCCCTCCACCGACGGTGATGAAGAGGTGGTCACGGACAGCCTGGATTTGAGCTTTCACGTCACCGCCAAGGATGTTGGGAAACGGACTCTGACCCTCGGGGTGTTCGGGCGTTGCCGGGAAGAACGTCGGCATTCGGGTCCCCGGCATGATCTTCTGAGGATCCGCCAACCACTGCAACACCCATTCCGGACGCAAACGCTGGCTCGCCAACATCAGGTTCGGCGCGAGATCCTCCGGGGCCTTGCCCGGAGGCAACGCGTTGCTTGTCGGGTGGCAGCTTGTGCATTGCATCTTTGTGAAAAGGTCCGCACCCACTTTGAGCTTTTCCGCGTCGGTGTCAATATCCGTTGAGATGAACGGATAATCGACTTTATCCAGCGCCGACAAATACCGCTCGATCGTCCCGGCTTGCTGTTCGGTGAAATGGAATGTCGGCATACGGGCTGTCAACCAGGGACGAAGTCTCACGGTTCCGGGATCCTTCAGGAAAGGATGCAGCCAAAGGGGCTGCGTCTTGAATCCTTCAGTGGCCAGGTTTGGCGGCCACAGTGCTTGGGAAGGAACTGTCGGCCGGATATCGCCCCCTGCGCCTTCGATGAGGTGACAGCCTTTGCAGTTTTTTTCGGCAATGAACTGGCGTCCTTCGGCAATGGCGGGCAGAGTCTTATCGCGCATTTCTAAGGGCACCGGATCTCGAACCAGACTGGTCAGAACGCCGGTAATCGCATCAACATCTTTATCGTTGAAACGAAAATTCGGCATCTTCAGCAGTTCTTCGGGTCTCTTCACACGGCCGACATCGAAGATGCGTGGATTCTTCAGCTTCTGCTCGTACCAGCCCCGGCGTGAGTGCTCGATGGGAAGGAATCCGAAATCGAGTTGGGAGATCAGCTTGGTACCCGCTTCGGTCAGTTCGGTCCCGATAGGTTGCGCCTTTTCGAAGCCCGGAATCTGGTGACATCCGAAGCAGCCATACCGGGCGATCAGCCGCTCGCCGGTATAGAGATTCTTCTGTTCGAGCGTCATACCCTTCAGCTTCTCGCGCGCTTCGATATCGGTCGAATTGGTTCGGAGAAACTCGATGGTGACCTCATCCAGCTTGGCTGGATCCACGTCCGGCAGCGGTTTGCTTTCCCATTCGGGAGTTCGCAACGACGACAGGTAGGCGGCCACGTCCGCCGCTTCCTGATCGCTCAATCGCAAGCTCGGCATCTTGGTTTCGGGCCAAACCTGCGCAGGATCCTTCACCCAGTTGTAGATCCACGATTCGGAAACCTTGCTGCCCTGGTTGGCGAGATTGAAGCCGTGCCTGCGGCGTGTCTGGGTTTGATTGGCCACATCCTGGATCGGACCGATCGCATGACAGCCAAAGCAACCCACCGACTCCACGATCTTCTTTCCTTCAGCTGCATTTCCGCCCGCGCGGCCGGCCGGTAATTGCTTCGGCTGGGACTTCGACCAAAGGTATTCGGTGATCGCATTGATTTCCGCGACGTTCCGTTGGTCCCAGTTGGCTGCGTCATACGGGGGCGCCCCTCCGCCGTTATTATCGTTCCACCAGAACTGCGGCATGCGCGCTTCCGACTTGAATTCTTTCGGATTGGCCAACCACTTGCGAACCCACTGCTTGGTGAGCTTTCCGGATACGGTCGAAAGATCCGGTCCCACTTTGCGGATGTTTTCGTAGCCGGGAATCTTATGGCAACCGAAGCAGCCATAGATGCGGACGAGATCGCGGCCGTTATTCAGCGCGGCGGCTTTTGGCACTTCGGGGCTGGCGTTGTGGCATTTGTAGCAACTGGCCTCGATATTGTTCATCGGGAACATCGGCGTTTCGAGAAACTCCTGTTCATGCCACTTGTATTTCTGCTGCCATTGTTTTCGCTGCTCTTCGCTGTGCGGCATGTGGCCGGAATTCTGAAAACTGGTCGCGCGATCCAGACCGTTGTGGCACGTCGTGCAGCCGAACGACTCCATGGGATGCGGCGAGGCTGAACTGATGTAGAGATCCAAATTAGGATGAGTCCGGAAAGGCTGCGGCGCATCCTGGAACGCTTTCTGGTCGATTCCCTGATGGCAGGTGGTGCAGCGGTCAACTCGCGGAATAGCTTTGAACGGCTGATCGTTATATAGATTGTTCAGGATGATCTGATTAATGCGTTCCGATGGGGCCATGAAGTCGAATACGGGAGCATTCCGGAACGATGTCACAATCAAACCTGGATTGAGGGTATTCAGCCTGGTTTGAAGCCGCGTGTAGTCGGCCAACATGGTGTCGATGTCTTTTTGAATCGTGTCCCGTTTGCCTACGTATTTGTTCAACTCGCCATTGGCAGCGCGCAGATCGAGATCGATTCTTTCCAGTTCGGCGCTATACGCATTCAGCTTCTTTTCGGTTTCGCTCAACCGCTCGCCGAGACGCTCCGCGGTGGCGCGCTGATAGGCCTTCGCTTCTTCGTACTCGTATTTTTCGGCGTCGTAGACGGCTTTCGTAAACTGGTAATTTTGGTTGACGGCGTATCGCATCCTATTCAACTCATCGACCTGCTTCTGTGCCTTCTCCACCTGCGCTTCATTTTGCTGCTGCTCGGCGCGCGCCTGTTGAAGCTGCTGTTGGAGTTGTTGATATTTGTTGCGATCCAGTGAGGCCCCAACCTGCTGTATATCCTTTTGCGTCCGCTCGATCTGCAAACGATTGAAGTTCCGCTGATACGTCTTCCATTCGCGCGAGTAGTCCGCCCAAACCATTCCTATGGTGAAGAGAAAGAACAGAATGCTGGAAATCGCGAACCACTTATGGAGAAACATGACTTCGTAAAGCCGGTCGCCCCTTTTATCGATGTTCACTGGGGCCACTCTTTTCGCCGGCGCCGGTATGGGCGGCTTCTTATGGCCGCCCTGATTGGGAGTTTCGCTACTCAAGGCTTTGCTCCGTATTAAATATTGAAGAAGTACTCCGGAATACCAATGATGTACTTCAAGTTAAAAAGCCACCGCAATACCATCTTGATCGGCAGTGCTGCCATAGCCAGCAACAAAAACGTCATGACATGAAAACGGATGGGTCCAAGCGTGGTGTAAAAGCGTTTCAACCACGTTCTGGCAAGCAGAGGCGGAATCGCAAGGAAATAAGCCAGCACGACGACGAAGCCGAAAAACTCGCGAGCCAGCGGATTCTTCGGCAGCGCCATGCCCAGCGCCTTGACCCAGATGTACTCGGAAAGGTTCACATTCACGAGCGCTTCGAGTTTGTGAATGTCCCAGTACTCATAAGGCCCGAAAAAGTTCCAGTTGGGTCCGCGCAGGAACGTGCCGAGAATCACGAGCAGAATCCAAAGAATCAGAAAACCGAACAGGAAGGTTGTGATCTCCCACTTTCGTTCCTTCAGCGTAAAGTAACCGTTTCCTTTGGGATTGGTGTCGATGTAAGGGATGGCCATCAGCCCGACGATGATCAGGCCGGGGAAGACGACGCCTGCCAGCCAGGGATCGAAGTACACGAGCATTTCCTGCAGCCCGAGGAAATACCACGGCGCTTTAGAAGGATTAGGCGAAGCCGACGGGTTTGCCGGCTCTTCAAGCGGCGCCGGGAGCGCCATCGACCAGCCAATCAGAATGACCGTCAGCACAACCATGCAGATGAGTTCGGTGTAAACCAGATCCGGCCAGGTCAGCACCTTATCGGCCGTCTCTTCCCGCTCGATCAGCGGTTGGCCCTTTTCCTTGCGCTCATCATTCCGCACACCCTCGCGCAAGGCGAACCACGTGAAGAAGGGTATAAGGAAAAGCATACCGACGATGGGAACGTTGTCCGCTTTAGTGACAATCAGCCGAAAATTGGGATCCAGCACGCTTAGCCCCAGAAAGCCGAACATGCAGGAAAAAACAATGAGCGCCGACTTGTTCGAGTAGAACTTCGCCGGATACCGGAGTGAAACGAACAGCAGAATCGCTGCGGCCGTAATCAGAAAGTATGGCGCGGTAATAGCATTGATTGCATCTTTGATGAACATTTGTTTCTCTCCCGGAATTCGGGGCCGGAGATACCGCCGTCACGGCGAATACGCCAGAAGTGAATGGCCATAAGAAAACCCGCGACCAGCGGCAAACCGACGCAATGCAGCACGTAAAAACGCAGTAGCGAGCCTTCACCCACGAAGCGCCCCCCGAGCAAAGCGAATCGCGCATCGCGCGAGTTGCTCACCAGGCGGATATCACCCAGCTTCAACAACGACGCCCCCGGACCGTCATGCCCCGCAAACGGTGTGGCTCTAGCCATATTGCTGCCTACGGTAATAGCCCAGATCGCTAGTTGATCCCACGGCAGCAAGTAGCCGGTAAAACTCAACAA
>Ga0066710_100000869_pt1 | contig 20517 bp, 21 predicted proteins | sample GraSoiAngelo_159_FD_79666 | JGI IMG/M metagenome (GOLD analysis project Ga0066710, IMG submission 79666) | Grasslands soil microbial communities from the Angelo Coastal Reserve, California, USA - 14_1009_16_40cm | ecosystem: Environmental > Terrestrial > Soil > Grasslands | place: USA...
GCTTCAGCTATACGGCTCTTGACCTCGAGCAGATCCATGATCCTCTCCGGACCGGGAAGAGCGCTGAAACCCGCGCCGATGTGGCGCGGTTACATAGTATCATCCGGCGGGGTCTGGCCCCGAAGCCCTTTCCGTCTAATCAAGGAGGTAATAAATGCTCACTCGCCGTCAGATGATCGCCACCACCTCCACGTTCGCCGGATACGCCGTGGCCGTCGACAAGGTGCTGGCCCAGGCGATCAAGACCGACACCGACGGGATCGTCGCGGGCGACCAGGTGGTCAAGATCGGCACATACGAGATGCCCGTGTACGAGGCACGCCCGGCGGCCGGGAAGGACACCCCGATCGTGCTCGTGATCTCCGAGATCTGGGGCGTTCATGAGTACATCCGCGACTGCACACGGCGGTTCGCCAAGGCCGGCTACTATGCCGTGGCACCCGAGTTGTTCAAGCGCGAGGGCGGAGTGGCGCAGATCCCCAACGTTCAAGACATCTTGAAGATCGTCCTCGCCCAGAAGCGCGAGCAGACCCTGGGCGATCTCAAGGCCGCCGTCGACTGGGCCAAGACACGGCCGAACGTGAAGGCGGCCAGCGTGGGCGTGACCGGCTGGTGCTGGGGCGGCTCGACCGTCTACCAGGTCGCGGCGACCAACCACGACGTGAAGGGCGCGGTCGCGTGGTACGGCCCGCCGGCGCGGCCCTACCAGGGGGCCTCGGGGTCGGTGACCGGGTTCGACCTCGCCACGGAGATCCACAGCCCGTTCCTCGGCCTCTACGGCGAGACCGATCAGAACCCGAAGCCGGAAGACGCCAGGCGGATGGGAGAGCTACTGAAGCAGCACAACAAGAACGTCGAGGTGGTCGTCTATCCGGGAGCGGGCCACGGCTTCCACGCCGACTATCGGCCGTCCTACAACGCGGCCGCGGCGCAGGACGCCTGGAAGCGCTGCACGGACTTCTTCGCGAAGAACCTGCGCGCCTAGCGCGCGAGCTCTACGCAGCGGGCGAAGCGACCAGCACCCGGACCGAGCGAGCCGAGCCGGTCTGGACGCTGGCGCGAACCCCGCGATCGAGCCACGCCGCGAGCGGATGGGACATCACGCTCCCACAGCGCGGGCACGGTGCTCCCGCCGATCCATCGAACACCGTGTTGCAGTCGAGCTCGAGACACAGCGCCGCCGAGGCGAGCCCGAAAGCCGGTCGTTGAGGCACGTCGGCTCTCACGGTCGTCGTCCCGATCCGGTCACCCGCTCGTGGAGAACGGAAGCCAGGACGTCCGCCGCCTTGCGTCCCGCCCTCATCCACAGCGGTCGCGCCGGCAAGCTGTTCGCGATCGCGACGACGCTTCGCGGGGTGCCCAGATCCGACCACGTCAGACCGGGCAGCTGTGAGACACCGAGCCACGTGGGGCAGCGTTCAAGGACCGCCCGGGAGAAATCGGTGGTGGGCATCAGCGAGTAGGCCTGGCGGACCGCCCAGCCTTCGTGCCGGCTTCCCGAGAAGGCCCCGATGAGACTGAGGCGATCGTCGACGTCGGGAAGGAACTCGTGTCCGGCGGCCAGCAAGGTCGGCAGGTTCGTCACGAACGCAAACGTGTTCCAGAGCCAGCCTGCCGCCATGCATCGATGCACGCTCTCGGCGTCCGGTTTCTCCAGGAATCCCTGGACCCGGCGGATGGGCCCGCCACTGGTCTCGCCGAGCACGGCGCCGGGCCTGACCCAGCCGTACTCCGACTCCGGCGACGTCGGCCGCGCGCCCAGCAAGACCAGGCGCTCGGGGTGACGCTCGACGAAATGGACTACCTCGGCGACGTGCGCCAGGAAGATGTCCTCCTCGCGGATGTAGTGATCGGAGGGGAACACGGCGATCGTCGCCTCGGGGTCGCGCCGACGGATCATGTGCGCCGCGAAGAGGATCGCCGTCCCGGTCCCGCGATTCTCGGGCTGCAGGAGCACGTGTGGCGCGGCCCCGTCGCTCAGCTCACGGTCGACGTACTGCGCGTGGCTGTACTGGGTGACGACCACCGTGCGCTCCGCCGGCACGAGGCGTTCCGTCCGGTCCAGGGTCTGGCGCAGCAGCGAGGAGGAACCGAGCAGCGGTATGTACTGCTTGGGCCGCTCGTCACCGAAGAGACGCCGCACCAGCGGCTTGAGCCGGGATCCTTCTCCGCCGGCGAGCACGACCGCCCAGGTCTTGGGCGCGGTAGCGGGGCGGACGGCGTGTTGAATCCCGAGGTTGCGATCCGGCAGGGCCTCGATCGCGACGGCGCCCGTCTTGGCCATCATCGTTCTCCCTCTCGTCGATGAACCGCGGGCGAATCCGCCCAGGGTCGACGCGAGCACGGCGCCCGCGCATCCATTGGAGGATTGGCCGGGCGAGCGAAGCGAACAATGAGGGGAACACCTGAAGAACGCCCGAGTAAACCCCGACTGGACCCGCCCACGCCCTAGACCACGGCGAAGAAGCGCGCGGGCGCACCCTCCGTGCCGGCGATCTTGTAGAAGGGCGCGGCGAAATCCACGCGGCGGCGGGGCAGCGCGGCCAGATTGGTCAGGCCTTCCATGATGACGACCCCCGCGCCGAGGATCACGCGGTGCATCGGGAAGTCCTCCGAGGAGAAGTCCGGGAGGCGCGCGCAGAATTCCTCGAAGAAGTCGAAGCCGATGTTCTTCGGCCCGCGAGCCACGAGCCACTCCGCCGACTCGGGGGGAAAGTAGGGGGACTGCGTGAAGTAGTCGGGCCACCGGCCGTACATCGTGTCGGTCCAGTTCGTACGCAGGAGCACGATGTCGCCCTGCCGCACGTCGTCGGCCCCGCCTCGCTTGAGGTCGTCGATCGTGATCGCGTGGTTCGCCCCGGCGAACGAGAGATCGACCACCACCGCTTCGCCCATCACCTGGTCGAGCGAGATCTCGGCGGTGGTGATTCCGTCCTGGAAGACGTGCAGGGGCGAGTCGATGTGAGCGCCGGTGTGGAGGCTCTGGTGCACGCTCGAGACCTGCCAGAAGCCTGGGCCACGGCGATGCGGCGTGATCTCGAGCCGCATGTTCGTCGAGGGCGGGGAGAGGGTCGCGTTGTCGACGGTGACCGAGAGGTCGATGTAGCGCTTCACCCGGGCGTCTCCTCTCAGGGGCCCGAGCGGTCCACGAGGGTCCGCGCCCAGGCCATCTTGTCGGGCGACATCACGAGCTTTTCCGCGAACGGCTGACCGAAGGGTCGGGTGGCGTCGATGCCGAGCTTGGCGGTGACGCCGCGCTCGTCGGCGCTCGGATCGAGCATCGCGCCGAGGCTGCCGGAGATGACGATCAGGTCGCGGTCGGCCTGCATCCGCGTCGCCATGGCCCAGAGCACTTCCGACTCGTCGAAGACGTCGATGTCGTCGTCGACCACGACGACCAGCTTCAGGTAGTGGTCCACGCCGAGAACGATCGGGATCACGTGCTTGGCCTCGCCCGGCCGGCTCTGCGCGATCGACACGTACGCGGTGAACGACGAGGTGCCGGAGAGCGGCACGTGAACACCGCGCACGTTGGGAATGACGCGCTCGAGGGCGTTGGCGATCTCGGCCTCGCGGATCAGGCCGAGCGTCGTGATGTGGTCCCCGGCGCGCCCCGAGCCGATCGACTGGAACCACGGCCGCTCACGCGTCGCGACAGCCTTCGCCACGAACACGTGCTCCGTCGAGCGCCGCGAGACATAGCCGGTGAACTCGCCGAACGGGCCCTCGGGCTCGCGCACGCCCGGCAGGATCTCGCCCTCGATCACGATCTCCGCCGACGCCGGCACGTGCAGGTCGAGCGCGGTGCAGGGCGCGACCTGGAGCGGCTCGCCGAGGAGCCCGCCCACGACCTCGAACTTGCCGACGTCGGCCGGCGGGTAGGCGAGCGAGCCCATCGACACGAGGGGATGCAGGCCGAGCACGATCGCGCACGGCAGCGCGCGTCCCTTGACCTCGGCCCGCCGCTGGTATTCGAACATGCGCCGCCGGGAGTGGAGGCTCACGCCCATGCGGTCGCGGCCCTTGAGCTGGAAGCGGTGGTAGCCCTCGGTCTCGACGCCGGTGTCGGGATCACGCGCGACGAGCATTCCGGCGGTCAGGTAGCGTCCGGCGTCGCCGGGAAAGTATCGCGGGATCGGCAGCCGCGCCAGGTCGAGGCCCGGCCCGGTCAGCACGCGATGCCGGAAAGGCGGATCGGGCACGACGACGGGCTTCACGTAGTCCTTGATGCGGCGCGCGTACTCCGGGGCGAGGCCGCGTTCGTCGACGCCGAGGGCGAAGGCGAGCGCGCCCCGGCTCGCCACGACGTTGCAGACGACCGGGACGTCGTGGTCCGCGACCTTCTCGAAGATGAGGATCGGGTAGCGGCGGCGGCGCTCGTACTCGAGGACGAGCGCCATCACGTCCTCTTCGATCGAGACCTGATCCGTCACGCGGATCACCTCGCCGGGGTGGGCGCGCTCGTAGGCGGCGACGAAGCTCCGGAGGTCCTGACCGGCCATGGCAATCGATCCTACCCGAGACGGTCTCAGAAGTGGAAGTGCGTGCCGATGCCGAGGTATTGCACCTTGTCCTTGTAGAACTGGCCGTTGGGCGAATGACCGCTGAAGTACTCGAGCAGGATCTGGAGCTTCCGCGTCAGCAGCACGCCGTCGATCTCGATCCCCGCGCGCGCCGACACGTCGGTGCTCCACCCGTTCTCCTCGCGCTGCTGGACGTCGACCGCGGCGATAGGGCGCCACCGGGACTCACGCGACGGCCAGGGGCTCGTGAGCTCGATCCCGTACTGCACCGACAGGGGATCGAGGCTCGAGGGATCCTGGTCGAAGAGGTAGCCGCCGCCCGCGTACAGGCGAACCACGTCGGCGATCATGTAGGACAGCTTGAGATCGATCGACTCGTAGCTGAGGTTGATCCGCTTGGTCTTCGTGCGCAGGAGGAACTCGTCGCCGAGGTGGCTGCTCTGGTGGAACACGCGGAACATCGCCGTGAAATCGTCGTAGCGAAGCGTCAGCGGAATTCCGACGAGGTAGTCGGCGTTGACCAGATCGAACGATTGCGCGTCGAGATCGAAGATCGAGAACACACCGGCGTGTAGCCCGACCTCCCACCATGCGCTCCCGATCCGGTCCCGATAGAAGGCGAAGCTCTCGCCGAAGCTGACCGCGGCGGCGTCAGTGAGCTGGCGATCGTCGAAATAGTGTTGCCAGGTCGCCGCGAAGTGCGGCCAGCGCGGGTCGGCAATCAGGGGCTTGAAGAGCACGCCGCCTGGAAACAGGCCGGCCTGCCACTCGGATGGGATGCGCGGCGGCTCCGGCGCGGCACTCGGCGGCGCCGGCGGGGAAACGCCGGGTTCGAGCACCACGACGCGCGCGACGCCCCGGATCTGCTCGAGCTGAGCGACGACACGGGCTCGGTCGGCGCTGCCGAGGTCCGAGGCCGCCAGGCTGATGACCCCGTTCTGGACGCGCAGCGACGGAGCCGTCAGCGAGAACTCGCGTTCGAGGACGGCCGCCGCATAGCCCGCGATGAACGAGTCGTCGCGGGGCGCGGCCACGGCGCGGGAACCCGTGAGCAGCGCCAGGAGCAGGACGAGACACGTGGTGCGGATCAGCATCGTGAGCCTCCGGGAACGGCGTCGGCGCCCAGGACCACGCCGCCGTGATTTCGGTTTGACAGGCGAGCGGCGCGGCTGCTATGTAGCAATCGCTTTGCGGAATGGCGTTCTGCGCTGCGGAACCCTAGCGAGGTAGACGAGATGGCGCGCGTGCTGCGATCGGTCAACAACGCCCTCGCTGTTCTCGAGTCGTTCAGCGTCGAGCGCCCGGAGATCGGCGTCACCGAGCTCTCCCACGCGCTCGGGCTGGGCAAGAGCACCGTCCACCGGCTGCTCACATCGCTGGCGGCGCGTGGCTACGTGCGGAAGAATCCCGACACCGAGCGATACTGTCTCGGGTTCAAGGCCTTCGAGGTCGGCTCGCTCGCCGCCGGCCGCGGGGCCATCCGGGATATCGCCGCGCCATTCCTGAGGACCCTCATGCTGGCCACGAAGGAAACCGTGCACCTGGGGGTCCTCGACGACTGGGAGGTCGTCTACATCGACAAGATCGAGAGCGACCAGCCCTTGCAGATGTACTCGCGCGTCGGACGCCGGGCCCCACTTCATTGTACGGCCCTGGGAAAGTCGCTCGCGGCGTGGGAGACCGAGGACTGGATCGATCGCTTTCTGCGCCGCCGTCTGCGCTCCTACACGCCTTCGACCTTGACGGAGCCCGCGGAGCTGCGCCGTGAGCTGACGAAGATCCGGGCCGCCCGCTGGGCACTCGACGGGGAGGAATTCGCGCTCGGGCTCAAGTGCGTGGCCGCGCCGCTGTTCGACCACTCCCGCCGGGTCGTGGCCTCCCTCGGCATCGCCGGGCCGGCCGTGCGGCTCTCCAACGACCGCCTGCCGCGCCTGGCCGCCCTGGTCCGCGAGTCGGCCGCCGGAGCCTCGCGCGCCCTGGGGGGCAATCTGGTGATCTGACAGGGGATCGAGCGGGCGAGTTTACGGCCGCTCGATCCCGGCCATCCGCTCCAGGGTGGTGATGAGGACGGCCAGGTCTTCGCCTCCTCGTCCGGCGGCGGCTGTCGCTGTGCAGAGCTGCTGGGTGAGGCTCGTCAGCGGCAGCGCGACGCCCAGACGCTGGGCTTCCTCGAGCATTAGCCGAAAGTCCTTCAGGAAGAGCTCGAGCTTCATCTGCGGATCGAAGCGGTGCTCGACCATCAGCGGCCCGCGCACGTCGACCATCTTGGACGCGGCGGCGCTGTCCTTCAGGATATCCAGGAGCGCTTGAGGGGCGAGCCCGCCCTTCGCGCCGAGCACGAGCGCTTCCGCGAGCGCGGCCGTGTTCAGGCCGACCAGGAGGTTCGTCGCGAGCTTGGCGAGCGACGCGCTCCCGATCGGTCCGACGTGGACGGTCCGCCTGGCGATCGCCGCGAAGACCGGGCGGCACGCCTCGACGAGCGCCGCGTCGCCCCCGGCGAAGATCGTGCAGTCCCCGCGTTCCACCATCGCGCTCGTGCCGCTCATCGGCGTGTCGAGGAACCCGATCCCCGCCGCGGCGGCGGCCTCGCCGAGCCGGCGCGTCAGGGTCGGGGAGATCGTGCTCATCTGGATCAGGGTGGCTGAGGGCGCCAGGCTCCCCAGCAGCCCGCCCGGGCCGAGGATCACACCCTCGACCGTCTCGAGCGAGGGCAGGATCGTGAAGACGGCCTCGGCGCCAGTCACGGCGTCCTTCAGGCTCGCGGCAGACTTCAAGCCCCGCGGCCGGAGCGCGCTCAGCTGATCGGGGCGGCTGTCCCAGCCGCTCACGGCGAAGCCGCCGGCGAGGAGACGCGAGGCCACCGCCGACCCCAGGAGCCCGACACCGATGATCGCGATGCGCTTGATCACGTTGCCCTCACAATCCGAGATATCGCGCCTTGATCTCCTCGTTGCGCCAGAGCGCGTCCGGGGCGCTCGAGTGCACGACGCGCCCGCGCGACAGGACGTGGACGTGGTCGGCGACCCGGAGAGCCAGCGGGAGATTTTGCTCGACGAGCAAAATTGATAACCCTTCGGCCTTCAGACTCTGGATGACCCGCCCCACCTCGCGCACCAGGAGCGGCGCGAGCCCTTCGGTCGGCTCGTCCATCAGCAACAGTTCGGGGTTGGTCATCAACGCGCGAGCAATGGCCAGCATCTGCTGCTCGCCCCCCGACAGCTTGCCCGCGCGGTGAGCGCCCCGCTCGCGCAGTCGGGGGAAGAGCTCGAGCACCCGGGGAACCGTCCACGGGCCGCGATCAGCCTTCACGGCGACTTCGAGGTTCTCCATCACGGTCAGGGAGGGGAAGACTCGCCGCCCCTGCGGCACCAGGCCGAGACCGAGGGCCACCGCGCGATTGGAGGGCCACGCCGTGATGTCCCGGTCCTTGAACACGACGCGTCCGCGCCGGGGTGACGTGAAGCCGATGATCGACCGGATCAGGGTGGTCTTGCCCATGCCGTTTCGACCGAGGATACCCACGACCTGGCCCCGCGACATGCTCAGGGACACCCCCTGGAGCACGTGGCTGTCCCCGTAGTAGGTGTGAATGTCGCGGACCTCGAGCATCAGGGCGCGCCCAGATAGATCTCCTGCACCAGCGCGTTCGCCTTGACCTCGTGGGCGAGACCGTCGGCGACCACCTTGCCGTAGTGCAGGACGGTGATGCGATCGGTGAGCGCGAAGGCGACGTCCATGTCGTGCTCGATCACCAGCAAGGTGATGGCCGGATCGAGATCCTTGAGGAGCGCCGTCATCGCATGCGACTCGGCCGGCGAGAGCCCGGCGGTCGGCTCGTCGAGCAGCAAGAGCTTCGGCGAGCCGGCCAGCGCCAGAGCGATCTCGAGCTGGCGCTGCTCGCCGTGCGAGAGGTTTCGCACCGCCTCGCCTTCCTGGTCCGCGAGACCGACCGCGTCGAGGACGCGGCGCGCGCGCTGGTAGAAGGTCGGGTAGCGGTGGAGGCCTCGATGCAGGTGGAACTTGGCCGGCGTGAGAGCCTGCACCGCCAGCAGGCAGTTCTCGAGGGCGGTCAGGCGAGGGAAGAGGTTCGTGATCTGATACGTGCGCGCCAGGCCGAGGCTCGCCCGCCGGTGCGGCGCGTAGCGCGTGACGTCGCGGCCGAACAGGGTGATGCGGCCGTCGGTCGGCCTCGTCTCGCCGCTGATCAGGCTGAAGAGCGTCGTCTTGCCCGCCCCGTTGGGCCCGATGATCGCCCGGCGCTCGCCCGGGCCGACCGTCAGGCTCACCCGGTCGACCGCGAGGAGCCCACCGAACTCTTTCGAGAGTCCGGTGAGGCTGAGTGCGGCGGCGGCAGGCTCGGTCATCAGCAGTGCTTGCAGGCCGGGAAGTTGCGATCGTAGACGGGCTGCTTCAGGAACTCCTCGGGCCTGTACTTCCAGAACTGCGACACGGCCGGATAGGTCTGGATGACCGTGTTCCAGAGCTCGCCGTCCTTCCTCTCGACCTTGCGGACGTAGATGTTCTGGATCGGATTGCCGTACGCGTCGAGCTTCACCGGGCCGCGCGGCGCGTCGGGGATCTCCACTTTGCGCAGCGCCTCCAGGAACTTCTCACGGTTCTCCACGTCACCGCCGACCGCCCTGGCGGCCTCGTTGATCCAGCGCGTGCTCGTGTAGCAGGTCTCCGAGAAGTACGACGGGACTTTGCCGTACTTCTTGCGGTACTCCGCGACGAACTTCTTGTTGACCGGCGTGTCGAGCGCGGCGCTGTAGATGAGCGGGCTCATGCCGCCGATCGCCTCGTCGCCCAGCGAGGGCAGCACGAACTCGTCGAACGTCGTGCCGCCGCCGATCAGCGGAAGCCTCGCCTTGAGCCCGGCATCCTGGTACTGCTTGGGAAAGCGCGAGGCCGAGATCGAGACCATCAGCGCGAACACCGCGTCGGCGTCGCGCCGGATCTGGGAGAGATACGGCGCGAAGTCGGTGGTGTTGAGCGGGGCCCAGAGCTTCTGCACGATCTGGCCGCCGTTTTCCTCGAAGGTCTTCTGGAAGCCGCCCACCTGCTCCCAGCCGAACGCGTAATCGATCGCCACGGTGACGACGCGCTTGTAGCCGAGCGTCTTGGCCGCATACTCGCCGAAGGGATGGTTCGGCTGGCTCGAGGCCCAGCCCGTGCGTACTACCCACTTCGCCGGCTTGCGCTGGGTGAGGTCGTCGGCGGCGATGACCGGATAGAGCATGGGAATCTTGTACTCGTCGACCTTGGGCGCCATGGCGTAGCCGATGTGGGCGAAGATCTCGCCGACGAGCACGTGGACCCGGTCGCTCTCCACGAGCTTCTGCAGCTTGGTCAGCGCGACGTTGGGCTGGCCCTGGCTGTCCTCGACGATCACCTCGACCTTGCGACCGGCGATCATGCCGCCGTTCTCGTCGAGCCACATCGAGATCCCGTTGGTCATGTCCTTGCCGATCTGCGCGGCGCCGCCGGTCATGGCGGTGATCACGCCGATCTTGATCGGCCCCTTCTGCGCCCACACCGATCCGGGCGCGGCGAGCCCGATCAGGACCGCCATCATCACGATCGACACGACCACCTTCTTGCCCATGGCTCGTTCTCCTTTCGTCCACTGTCTGAGCGCCCCCACGATCCCTTCGGGCGCGTACACGATCGTGCCGATGTAGACGGCCCCCAGGATCAGGAGCCAGCGATGCGTGTAGACCGATACGAGGTTCTTCAGGCCGACGATGAGCACCGCGCCCAGCGCCGGGCCGATCAGGGTGCCGCGGCCGCCCAGCGCGACCATCAGGAGGATCTCGACGGACGTCGCGAGCTCGAGGTCGGACGGGCTCACGAAGCCGTTGTAATAGGCCCACAGCACGCCGGCGAAGCCGCCGACGGCGCCGGCGATGACGAAGCCGAGATACTTGTGCAGCCACACGTGATAGCCGAGCGTGCGCATGCGCGACTCGCTCTCGCGAATCCCGACGAGCGTCTGTCCGAACGGTGACCGCACGATGGTCCGGAGCACGACCAGGGCGAGCAGGAATCCGGCGAGGGCGAGGTAGTAGAAGGGGATCCCGCGCGAGAACGACCACGGCACCCCGAGGTCGGGACGTGGGACGCCGGCGATGCCGTTGTCCCCCTGGGTCATCGTTACCCACCGATGCGCCAGCCCCCACACCACCATGCCGAGCGCCAAGGTGATCATCAGGAAGTAGACCCCGGTCGCGCGCAGGGCCAGCAGACCGAATATCGAGGCGACCGCCGTCGCCAGGAGCACGCCGACGGCCAGCGTCACCCAGAACGGGGCGCCATGCCGCGTCGCCAGGATGCCGACGCTGTAGGCGCCCAGGCCGAGGTAGGCGGCGTGGCCGAGCGAGGCGAGGCCGATGTAGCCCAGGATGATGTCGAGGCTCATGGCCAGCACCGCATAGATGACCGCCTGGGTCAGGAGCGCCAGCAAGAACGACGAGACGAGGGGCGGCGCCACGAGCAGCGCCGCGAAGGCGACGCCCAGAGCGATCCGCAGCGCCCCGGGTGGCAGCGCGATCCGCATCAGGCGCGACCGAAGAGCCCGGTCGGTCGCACGGCCAGGATCGCCGCCATCGGGGCGAAGAGCGTGAAGTAGGACAGCTCCGGGAAGAGCGCCTTGCCGAAGTTGTCGAGCAACCCGACCATGAGGCTCCCGATCAGGGCGCCCTTGAGGCTTCCCATGCCGCCCACGATCACGACGACGAACGCGTACGGGAGGATCTCGAAGTCGGCGCCCGGATAGACCCCGACGAAGCCGCCGGCCACCACGCCGGCCAGGGCGGCGAGGGTCGCGCCGAGGGCGAACACCATCATCGAGATCAGATAGACGTTGATGCCGACGCCACGGGCCATCTCCGGGTCGTCGACCGTCGCGCGGATCATCGCGCCGATCCGCGTCCACTCGAGCGTCAGCCAGAGGACCAGGGCGACGGCCACCGCCACGACGACGATGAAGATGCGATAGACGGGGAAATAGAGCTGGCCGACGACGAGCGAGCCGGAGAGCGCCGCGGGGACCGAGATCGTGTAGGGATCACCGCCCCAGAGGACCAAGGCCAGATCCTGGAAGATGAGCGCGAAGCCCATCGTGGTCAGCACCTGACCGAGCTCCTGGCCGCTCAGCCGCTTCAGGAACGCGTTCCACTCCGCGATGCCGACCAGCGAGATCGTCAGCGCCCCCAGCACGACCGCGAGCGCGAAGCTGCCGGTGCGCCAGATCACGGTGAGCGCGACGTAGCCGCCGAGCAGGTAGTACGAGCCGTGGGTCATGTTCACGATGCGCATCATCCCGAAGATCAGCGAGAGCCCGCCGGCCAGGAGGAAGAGCAGGGCGCCGTAGGAGACGCCGTTGAAGAGCTGGCTGATCCAGAAATCCAACGGTCAGGCGATCCCGAGGCGCCCGCTGCACGCACGACGAGCACGGATTCCGACCGCCGGGGCGCGCGTCACGGCTGGTGATTGTACTATAGGCGCACTCAGCGCCCGCACCGCGCGCGGTGCGAGGCAAATCCAGGAGGTCCCCGTGAGACTGCCGCACGAGCGCTTCGACTACTCACCGATCGTGGGCCGGCGCCCCTGGAAGCTCCCGCGGGGAGCGCGCATCGCGGTGTGGACTATCGTGAACGTGGAAGAGTGGGACATCGAGAAGCCGATGCCGCGCGGCGTGCTCTCGGCGCCCCAGGGCGTCACGACCGTGCCCGACGTGCCGAACTGGGCGTGGCACGACTACGGGATGCGCGTCGGATTCTGGCGGATGTTCGACGCGCTCGTGAAGCGGAAGATCCGCGCGACGACGGCGATCAACGCCAACGTGTGCCGCTCCTACGAGCCTGTGGCGCGCGCGATGAAGGACGCCGGCTGGGAATTCATGGGGCACGGCGTGAAGCAGGGCGCGATACACCTGATCGCCGACCAGCGCGACGCGATCCGGACGGCCATCCGGCTGATGTCGGACTTCACCGGCAAGAAGCCCAAGGGATGGCTCGGACCTGGGCTGACCGAAACGTGGGAGACGCTCGACATCCTGGCCGAGGAAGGCATCGAGTACGTGTCCGACTGGGTCAACGACGACCAGCCCTACGAGATCAAGACGGCGGCGGGCTCGCTGGTGTCGGTGCCGTATACGCTCGAGCTCAACGACATTCCCATGATGCTGATCCAGCACCACGAATCCAGCGCCTGGCTCGAGCGCGTGCGCGACCAGTTCGACCGGCTTCACCTCGAGGGCGCCACGCAGCCGCGGGTGATGGCGATCGCCGTGCACCCCTACATCCACGGGGTGCCGCACCGGATCAAGTACTTCGAGGCGGTCTACGACTACATCCGCCGCAAGAAAGGCGTCTGGATGACGACGGGCGAGGAGATCTACGAGTGGTTCAAGCGCGGACGATGAAGTCCCAGAGCTGTCCGGCGCGCTCGACCACCGCGTCGGCGTCCTCGGCGAGCATGTGTCGCTCGGCGACGAGCCGGACGGCCGCCTCGCGCGCCCGCGCGAGGTAGGCCGCGCGCGACGCGTAACGCTCCTCGATCGACGGGCGCGGATCGCCGCTCGCCTCACGCGCCGCGCGCGTGAGCGCGAACGGCACGGTCGAGCCCAGCATGCTCATGAGGTCGCCCGGGGCGCCCTGATCGGGGTGGCGCGGGTTCCAGCCGGCGAAGGTCGCGAGCGGGGCCCCGAGCTCGACTGGTCGGACGCCGGGGACGTCGTTGCCGTCGCCGTCGACCGACGGCACGAACGTCACGAACGGCGCGCCGATCTTCGGCGGCAGCTCGTGAACGATGCCCCGCGCGACGTCCGGGCCGAAATCGAGCCGCCGCGGCCGCTCGATGCGATCGGGGAAGCGCACTCCCGGGATCCGCGTGAATTGCGCTCGCGTGCCCTCGGCCGGCACGCCCGTGCCGTCGGCCAGCAGCGGCACGGCGCTCGGCGGCGGCTCAACACCGCCGGCGACCCAGCGATCCAGGTTCGTGAGCACCGCGCGCAGGAGGGGCGCGTAGTCCACGACGTTGAAGGTCTGCAGGCCCCGCGCCCCGGTGTTGGGATCGGCGGCCGGCGGCGGCAAGGTTCCGGGCGTGTGCTGGCAGCCGGCGAACAGGTAGAGCCGCGTCTGCGGGTGCGGCGCCGCGTCGCGAGTCCCCTCGACGTCGGAGTGGACGAGCGAGGCGTCACCGCGCCAGTACTCGGCCGACGTGTTGACCGCGATGATCTTCGGAACCGTGTCGCGCGCCTCGAGACGCGCGAGCTGCGCACCGCGTTGTCCGGTCACCCGATCGAGCGCCGACGTATCGGTGAACGGGAAGAGACTGCCGACGGAGGCGGTGGCGTTCAGCGACGGCTGGCCGAAGCGCTGGTTGAACTCGCCGCGCCGGGCGCCCGCGACGTGGACGATGACGCCGTCGAAGACCTTCCGTCCGGCTTCGTCCTCGTTCAGGCCGAGGTAGAGCAGGTGACGCAGGAAACGGCCGGTCTGCGACACCCCGATCACGTAGGTGTGCTCGAGCGCGCCCGCGCACGGGTTGCCGGTCGCCGCCGGGCCCGAGCGAAGCCAGGCGGCGGTGTCGCGCACCGCGAGCAGTCCCAAACCGACGAGCGGCGGGTTCTCGGCGCGATACACCAGCTCGTAGAGCTTCCCGGGCGCGAAGCCCCCCACGAGCGCGATGTGCGTCGCGTCGGCGAACCGCCAGGCCGCTCGTGCGATGGCCACCGCCGGCGCTCCGGCGTGCTCGCGAACGGTCAGCCGCGCCGCCGGATCGTCGAGATCGGCCGTCGGCTGGGCGATGTGGTACCGGTCGGCCATCGGCAGGGTCTCGACGCGAGAGTTCGGCCGCCACTCGCAGAGCACCGGGCCACTGATCGGCCCGTCGCCGCTGCGTGCGACAGGCACGGTGCACGCCAGGAGACCGTCCTGGCGGGGGACGTCGTGCTGCCAGCCGCACCACGCGACCGTGTATCCGTGTCGCATCAGGAAGCCGCTACCGAAGTCTTCCGCGGTCGTCGGATCGGGGACACGGATGGTGCTGTTGAACATCCCGAGCGCGACCTTGCGGCCGCGGTTGGGAATGTCCAGCAGGAGCCGGCGGCTGCCGCGCGCCGGATCGACCGGCCTCAGCAGATAGAAGTCCGCGGTCGACTCGACGAGCCCGGCGCCGTTGCGCGGCGCCAGGGCCAGGTCCGTGACGGCCTGATTCGCCGGATGGATCGGATCGACGCCGAAACGAAGGACGCCGGCGATCTTCTCGTACGCGCCCGCATCCCCGAAGGAACGTCCGTCGAGCACGACCGAGCGACGGGTGATCTCGAGCGAGGTCACGGCCATGGAACGATGCCTCCTGGGGCCCTTAGCGCCGCGCTTTGGCCGGGGCGACGACGACGTCGGTGGGCTTTCCGGCAAGATAGTTCTCGACGTTCTCGATCGCGCGCAGGAGCCCGTCGCGGATGACCTCGGGCGTTTGCCCGGCGTTGTGCGGCGAGAGCACCACGCTCGGAATGGCGAGAAGCGGGTCACCGGGCTTGATCGGCTCGTCGTGGAAGACGTCGAGCCCGGCCCCGGCAATCTTATTCTGCGTGAGCGCATCCAGCAGCGCTTCGCGCTCGACCAGCGCCCCGCGCCCGGTGTTGATCAGGATCGCCGTCGGCCTCATCATCGCGAACTCGCGGCGGCCGAGGAACCCGCGGGTCTCGGGCGCCAGGCGCAGGTGGAGCGAGACGACGTCCGCGCGGCGCACGATGTCTTCCTTCGACGCGGCGCGGGCGCCGAGCGCCGCGACGGCCGCGGCGTCACCGCGCGCGCTGTAGGCCAGCACCTCCATCCCGAGCGCTCGGCCGAGCGCGACCACGCGGGCGCCGATCTTGCCGGTGCCGAAGACGCCGAGCGTCTTGCCGAGGAGCTGGGTCAGCAGATCGCGGGGCCAGGCACCAGCCCGCACCTCGCGATCGATGCGCGGGATGCGCCGGGCGGTGGCGAGCATGAGCGCCAGCGCGTGCTCGGCGACCGCGAAGGCGTTGATACCGGGCGTGTTGCAAACCGTGATCCCGTGGCGGCCGGCGGCGTCGAGATCGATATTGTCCGTGCCGGTGCCCCAGATCGAGATCAGCTCGAGCTTCCGGCACGCCTCCATGACGCGATCGGTGAAGCGCGCATGGGCCCGGATGTTGATGGCGATGCGCGCGGTGTCGATCCGCTGGATGAGCTCGGCCTCGTCGTCGGCGCCCCGGGCGGTGAAGACCCGCGTGTCGCCGACCTTGCGGCACCGCTCGTGCGCCTGTGTTTTGTCGAAGACCGACGGAAAGTCGTCGGGAACGCAGATCGTGACGGGCGACTTCGCGTCGGCGCTCATCTACGCGGCGTCGGCGAACGCCGCCTGGGCGGCGGCCACGCCCGCGCCGGGCTCGCACTTGTGGCCGAGGTCGCGCAACGTCAGCTCGAGCGCGGACAGGGTCGGCAGCACGTAGTGCGGGCTGGCCGTCATGGCCATGGTGCCGATACGGAGCGTGGTGGTTCGCATCTTGTCGAGGCCGGTGCCGATGAGGATGCCGTACTGGTCACGCATCCTGGCGACGACGGCGCCTGGCTCGATATTCTTCGGCGTCTTCACGCACGACACGGTGTTCGAGAAGATCGAGGCGTCCGGGAACATCTCGAGCCCCATCGCGGCGACACCCCGTCGGATGGCGGCGCCGGCGACGGCGTGACGGCGGAATCGGTGCGGCAGGCCTTCCTCCAGGATCAGGCCGACGGCCGCGCGCATCGCGCTGGTGAGATGGGTCGGGATGGAGACCGGCTGGCGCCGCGGCGATCCGTCGGGCACCTTGCCGCCGCGCGACACCGGGACCCACAGATCCCTCCAGCGCAGCAGGTCGTAGACCAGGCTGGATGCCGCGCGCTTGCGATGCTCCATGGTCGCGAACGCCCGCGGGCTCACCGAGACGAGCGCCAGGCCGAGGGGCGCCGCCAGGCACTTCTGCGAGCCGGTCATGTTGAGGTCGACGCCCCACTCGTCTGTGCGGACGTCGATGCCGGCGATCGAGGACACGGTGTCGAGCAGGTACAGCGCATCGACCGCTTGCGCGATTCGTCCCACCTCGGCCCCCGGATAGGTCGTCCCCGTCGACGTCTCGTTGTGGACGAGCGTGATCGCCTTGGGGCGGATACGCTCCGCCTCGCGAGCCAGACGGTCCAGGTCGAGGCGCGCGCCCAGCTCGACCGGGAACTCGGTCCAGTCCGCGCCGACGCGATTCATGATCTCGCGCATCAGGACACCGAACTGCCCGGCGCCGATGACCAGCACGCGGTCGCCCGGCTCGATGACCGACAGGGCGCCGGCCTCGAGCGCGGTGCGGCCGGAACCGGGAAGGAGGATGACCTCGTTCTGTGTCTGGAACACCTGGCGCAGCGCCAGCGTCGTCGGCTCGAGGACTTGCTCGTCGAAGCTCCGATCGTACTGAATCGTGGGCGGCTGATTCATGGCCTGGATCACCGGGAACGGCAGCTCCGTCGGACCGGGGATCATGAGGACCGGACGCGTGTGGCACTGGGCCCAGTTGATCGTCACCTGAAATGGCTCCTTTGTAGCGGGGGGCGTGAGAACGGCTCACACCGAGGGTGGCCTGAGAGAGACGCGGGCCGGCTCCGCACGCCCGACCTAACGCTATTCGTGATTCGGCCCCGCTTTCTAGTTCTTGGATTGATTCTCGGCCCGAACCCGCGGGCATTCTAGCATGCGCGTTAGGAGTGGACGCGCTCGGGGTCGCGAAGGACGAAGTAGAGGTTGCGCGCGTAGACGAAGAGGCCGGCCCCCTGACCCAGGATGAACACGGGATCGCGTCGCCACAGGGCGTAGAGGAGCAGGGTCATGCCGCCGCCGATCGAGAAATACCAGAAGGCGCGGGGCACCACGCTCTTCCTCAGACGCTCGGACGCGATCCACTGGATGAGGAAGCGCGCGGAGAAGAAGGCCTGACCGAGGAATCCGACGCCGAGCCAAATCTGGTCCGTGGTCATGTCACACCTTCATCGTGGCGCTCGATCGTCGGTACGATCGCGCCGGCGTGCGGCGCAGGAGCGGTGAGTGACGGGGCTTAGGAGGCGCGGCTGAACATCGCGCGCAGGACGTTATAGGCCTTGCGGACGTCCTCCTGACGCCGCCGCCCCGAGACGAGCGCGAAGATCTTCTCGGCCTCTTCGGTCGGCACGGTGCTGTGCTTGTCGCCGACGTCGGTGAGATCGCGCAAGGGAACCTCGAGCGCGACCGACACGCGGTAGAGACTGTCGATCGAAATCGACTTCTCCCCGCGCTCGACCTCGCCGATGAATTTCCCGCTGAGTCCGGATCCTTTGCCAAGTCGTTCCTGGCTGAGCGCGCGCTGTTTGCGAAGGGCGCGAAGGCGCTGACCGAGGAATTTTCTGACATGTTTGACGGCGCGCTCTGTCACGGGCTCGTATTCCTCCTCGTGCGTGTACGTTAACCACCTTTCCGTGGTTTCGCAACCGTTCACATACCCTGGGACCGAGTAAAAATTGCCAGAATCAGAAGTACGCGGGCGGGACGCGGCTCAGGGCAAGTCGATCTCGACCGCGGTGCCGTTCACGCGGACGGGATACACAGACACCTTGAGGCCTGGCGCAACCCGGCAGGCGCCGGTGGCGAGCGCGAAATCGTATCCGTGCCAGGGACAGATGACAGCGTCGCCTTCGAGCCAGCCCTCGGCGAGCGGGCCGTCTTCGTGGGGGCAGGTCGGGCTGGTGGCGTAGAACTGCCCGCCGCCGGCGTTGAAGACGGCGATCGTCACGCCGTCACGCTCGATCAGCGTCCCCTGGCCGACTCCGATCTCGTCGACCTCGGCCACCTTGATGTAGGGCATCAGGGTCGCTCCTGGAGCGCCTTGTCGATGATCGAGCGGAACTCTTCGATGCTGGTCGCGCCGATCACGCGCTGACCGTTGATGAGAAACGTGGGGGTGCTGTTGATCCCGAGCGCCTGCGCCTGCTCGATGTCCCGCTCGACGTCCGCCGCGAACCGCCGCTCGTCCAGGCAGCGCGCGAACGTGTCACGGTCCAGACCGAGCTCAGCCGCGTACACGAGCAGGTCGGCGCGGCGAAACGCGGGCTGGGCCGCGAAGAGGCGATCGTGGTACGGCCAGTATTTGCCCGAGGCGCCGGCGCAGCGCGCGGCTTCGTGCGCCGGGCGCGCCAGGGTATGCATCGCGAGCGGCCGATCCTTGAAGACGAGGCGCACCCGGCCGTCATACTCCTGGAGCACCTGGGCCAGCGACCGCTGGACGAGCTGACAGTACGGTCACTGATAGTCGGAGAACTCCACGATCGTCACGGGCGCCCCGGACGGCCCCTTGACCATGCTCGGAGACCAGGTGATCTCGACCTGAGCGAGCGCGCGCGGCGGCGACACGGCGGCGACGAGCGCGAGCAAGAGCGTCATCCCAATCGAGCTGTAGTAAACTCGCGGCGACCGACGGGCGCAGCGCGACCGGCGCTTCACGGACCGAGGATACGATGCGACCGAGCCCATCGCAACGGGCAGGGAGGACCCATGCAAGACCTGGTCGATCTCGTGTTCAGCACCTATCCGTCGTGGTCTCACCTGGTCGTCCGCGTCGTGCTCGGTGTCGTCTTTTTTGCCCACGGCGCCCAGAAGACGTTCGGCTGGTTCGGCGGCCACGGGCTGTCGGCCACCATCGGCGGCTTCCGTCACATGAACATTCCGCCCGCGGCGACCGCGCTCGCGGCGTTCACCGAGTGCTTCGGCGGGCTCGCGCTGATCATCGGCCTGCTCGCGAGGCCGGCGGCCCTCGGGTTGATCCTCGTGATGGTGGTGGCGATCGCGAAGGTCCACGGCAAGCACGGCTTCTTCCTCAACTTCGCCATGACGCCGGGCAAGGGGCACGGCTACGAATTCAATCTGGTGCTGATCGCGATGGCGCTGTCCATCCTGATCGGCGGTGCGGGGGCCCTGTCGATCGACCGGCTCATCGCGCCGCTCGGCGGCTAGGCTCTGACGGGCTTCGTCGCCCGGGTGATCGTGAACGCCGCCATGATCTACCTGGCGGCGCAGGTCGTGCCCGGCATCACCCTGCGCGGCAAGCCGCTCTGGCCCGCGCTGCTGGCCGGTCTGGTCTTGGCCCTCATCAACGCGGTGGTGAGGCCCGTCCTGAAAATCCTGACCCTGCCGCTGACGCTCCTGACGCTCGGCCTCTTCCTGTTCGTCCTGAACGCGTTCTGCCTGTGGCTGACGTCGGCGATCGCTCCCGGATTCGACATCGCGGGCTTCTGGCCCGCGTTCTGGGGGGCGCTCCTGATCTCGGTGGTGAGCTGGGCCCTGACAGTCTTCGTCAGCGACAGCGGACGCGTCCGGCGGCTCTAGCCACCCACGCGGAATCCGTCAGGCGGCGCGGCCGCCTTCTTCGCTGAGGGCGGTGATGACGTAGGTGCCGCTCTTCTCGTCGCGCTCGAGCGTGACGATCTTCTGCTTGGCGGCGTCCTCGAGCAGCTTCGAGAAGGTGGAGAACCCGTAGTAGGTCTCGTTGAAGGCCGGGTTCTTCCGGATCATCGTCTGCTTGACCATCGAGCCCCAGAGCGTCTCCTTGTTCTCGCGCTGGAGCGCCTGGATGGCGTCGATGAGCTGGGCCATCGCCTCGGCCTTCTTCTCGGGCATCCCGCGCAGGAGCGTGGTCTTCTTCGTGTCGCGGATGAGGTCCTCGTAGAAGATGAACTCGTCGCAGTTGGCCACCAGCAGGTCGGACGACGACGACTTGACGCCGAGGCCGATGACGTAGCGGTCGTTCTCGCGGAGCTTGGAGACGAGCGGCGAGAAGTCCGAGTCACCGGACACCAGCGCGAAGGAGTCGATATGCGTCTTGCCGTAGGCGAGGTCGAGCGCGTCGACGACCATCCGGATGTCGGCCGAGTTCTTACCGCTGTAGCGCGACTGCGGGACGTCGATCAAC
>Ga0066710_100000870_pt1 | contig 20513 bp, 15 predicted proteins | sample GraSoiAngelo_159_FD_79666 | JGI IMG/M metagenome (GOLD analysis project Ga0066710, IMG submission 79666) | Grasslands soil microbial communities from the Angelo Coastal Reserve, California, USA - 14_1009_16_40cm | ecosystem: Environmental > Terrestrial > Soil > Grasslands | place: USA...
GTTGAAAGCTACCAAATTAATCAACCGCTCGAGGATATCCTGGCGGTAAAACAGGAGATATCCCGCCATAAAAAAACCTATGTACTCCAAAACTTCCGCGGGATGCGCAATTAGTAAGCTTCCCGTGAGGGCGCCGGACATGTGACTTGAAAGATAGATCAGCGCGCGATGAACAACCGCGACGGTCAAAAGCATAGTTAACAGATTGCAACGCGGCGACTGGAAGAGAAAATGAATGCGCGGACACAGCTTGTGCAAACCGTAAAGCAGGACTACGTACAGAAACAATGTTCCAATGAACCAGAGGTGTGCCAGCCATTCGCCACTCAGCCAATAGGAGGAACTCAGCAGAAAAGAAAAGTCATGCCAATCATGCCTGAGGGCGCAATGAAGACCGGTATTCAGCGCGATGCCGCAAAACAACAGCGGGATGAACAGCCGCTGAAGCCGATTGCGCAAAAACAATTCCGGCGGACCCTTCGTCAGGGTCATGCCCGAAAAGAAACCGGCGATCAAAAAGAAGCTTTCCATCCGAAACGTATGGATGAAGTCGTGAAGAGCTCCAAAGGCATCACTGCGGCCTTTGCAGAACCATGCGGCGTGCAGGACTATTCCGAGGCTGAATAGAACGGCGCGCGAAAAATCGATGTATCGTAACGGCACTGACTGTTCTGTATCGGACGTGTTCGCTTGAGGACACTCGCCCATCTCGCCAACACACTAACTTACTGCTCGGCCTCACCCCGTTACCTCAAAATAGGCCACTGCAAATCTTTCTGCGAAACACATGACACGCTCAAAGGCCACGCGATTCGCAACCGACGGTCATCATAACGTAATCCAGAGGCTTTGTCAGGCGAAAAATACTCGCTGATTTGATAGAAAACCTCAGTGTCGTTCTCCAATATTTGCAAGCCGTGAGCGAACATTTTGGGGACGTAAAGGGCGCGCCGGTTTTTTGCGGTGAGCTCCACTCCAACGTGCTGCAGGTACGACTTCGAATCCGGCCGCATATCGACTATCACATCAAATATTGAGCCAGCCGTGCACCGCACGAGTTTCACCTCCGACACTGGTGGAAGCTGGAAATGCAATCCGCGGAGTGTTCCGCGCTTTCGGCTGAGAGAAACGCTGCATTGCACAAACGAGTTGACCAGGCCCTTCGCTTCAAATTCGCGCGCACAAAAGGTGCGCGCGAAAAAGCCGCGCGAATCCTCGTGCGGCTCCGGTTCAATAATGTAAGCGCCGCGCAGGCTCGTCTCAATGAAACGCATCTACTCCTTCCAGAAGAAGTGATCATCGATCTGCTGCGTCCGCATTAGGTGCTCGAGCTGCTTGAGCCGCGTGAACGCACGATGCTGAAATACTTCGGGCGTCATGTCGATCCGTTTGAAAAGATCGTGAAGTTGCTGTGCGCCGCGGCGCGCGTCCCAGGCACATTTAAAGGCAGGCAGATGCTTGTGGATTTTGTCGAACGATACGCGATAGCTTCGATTATCAGCGCCCGCGGTGCCGAAGGACACCTTGCAGCCAGGAAACACGTCGCCGACGATTTGCGCGATCTCCTTGACGCGATAGTTGTGATTGGAGTCACCCACGTTGAAGGTCTCGTTATGCACGGCCTCAATGGGCGCCTGCAGGACGGCAACGATCGCCTTTGCGATATCTAAACCATGCACCAATGGACGCCACGGCGTGCCGTCACTGGTCATTTTGATTTCACGCGTCGTCCATGCTAGGCCAGCCAAATTGTTCAGTACGATATCAAATCTCATCCTCGGCGAAGCCCCATACGCGGTGGCATTTCGGAGAAACGTAGGCGAAAAGCTATTGTCCGCCATTTTCTTGAGGTCGCGCTCCACCAATACTTTGCACTCGGCATATGCCGTTTGGGGATTTACGGGCGATTGCTCGTCCACGAAATCGCGGTCGGCGACTCCGTAAACGCTGCAGGAAGACATATATACGAAGCGTCGAACCTCGGCCCGTCGAGCGAGTTCCGCGAGTCGGACGGAACCTTGATGATTGATCTCGCGCGTAATATGCGGAATCAATTGTCCGGTAGGATCATTCGATAGCTCCGCCATGTGCACCACCGCAGCTACTCCAGTCAAGTCGTTGATCTCAACCTGCCGAAGGTCCTTTACCAAGGTAAACGGTACAGCAGGAGCCTGTCGGTACAGAGCAGCATCCTTGTAGAAGCCTGTGTCCAGGCCAGTGACTTCGAAGCCGCGACGAATAAGCTCGTAACCCAAGAGCGAGCCGAGATAGCCGTCAGCACCAGTTAGAAAAACGCGCATGATTCAGGTAATGGTGAGCCGGTCAATGATGATTCCCCCAAGGGTGCAACACTGTACGGACTTTTTCTAGAAATTTGGAATACGGAAGCATAGCGCATCCTCCAGTCGGGACGGCTTTTATTCAACGGTTCCAGTCCCCAATAGCGCCATGGCCAGTCACGAATCAGAGAAGGATCGCCAGCGTGGATTTCCTCAATGGCGTCGAGAACAGGAATCCAGCCCAAATCATGTGCCACCCTGGTCCGAATCCCAAGATCCACACCGGACACAACGAGGTGGCCGCCGTGATCGACCAGCCGAGCCATGTTACGCAGACATTTTTCCGCCTGAGCCGGTTGCATGTGGCACAAAAAGTTATTGCCTATGACAAGGTCCTGCGGTCCTAACTGATCCACAATTCCAGGATCGCTTGCGTCTCCGGCCTGCCAGACGATCCCGTTCCTCAGCCATGATTTAACGATTGCGTGGTCCCCTTTCCGATCAAACACAACTTGCATTTCTTCTGCTGTGAGTCGCTCAAAAATCGGCACCTGAACAAACTCCCAATCCTTGAGTGAGTACACGCCCCTCTCGGCGAAGGCCAGCACGTCCTTTACGATGTCCACCGCATGCACGATAAGGTTCAAGTCCGGACGCGCTTGGCGGATGGTGCACACTAAAGAATACACTTCCGCCCCCGTGCTGCACGCCAAAACGGCGATTCGAAATGCACCGTGATGAGGCTTCCGACTGGCAATCCGGCGGATCAAACTTAACTGGGGGCGATTTCGGAAGAACACCGTGCCAAAGTTGAATTTGCGGTCGGAGCGCAATCGAACCAGTGCACACAAAATCCTTCCGTACGACCGGACTGACTCACGGGCGACCAAGGTCGCGGGCAAATGTTGCCAAAGCCACTCGTTGAGCGACAGAAAAGGTCTTCCAATGCAGGATCGGAGAATTCTGATCTTGGATATTCGAGCGACCACAGATCGAATCATCGGGAATCTATAGCTGAAGGACAGCCGCGTATTGTTCTTCCAATTTGTGGCGGTACCTGTCAACCTGTTGACGAATATGTTTTGAAACATCGCCCTTGGTGTATTCAAGCTGCTGAAACTTTTCAATCAGCGCGTCAGCCTCCAGTCTGTTAATGTCCAGGGAAAAAGAGTCCTGTCCCATCTCCTTCGCTAAGTCCCGTATTTTCGGGTGATAAGAAACGGCGAGGACGGGTTTGCCAAGCAAGAAGGAAAATATCACTCCGTGGAAACGGCTGGTGACCACGATGCTCGCCTTTGAAAGCTGCCTGATAACTTCCTCGAAGGAAGCTACCGGTTCGGCAATTAGCCGGTCCAAGTTGTCTCTTGGACTTATCGCGTGAATTCTCTCCTGTAAATCTTTGATGAACACCGGATCCATCTCAAATTGCGTTGCGGCCAAGCGGACGGTGTGTCCATGCCTCAATAACCACAAAGTGAATTGGGCCATAACGTCAAGATACCGCTGATACTCCAAAAGATTTGGGTGATCCCATGAACCCGGCTTGCAATATGGCAGACCATGAATGACCACCGTTCTGTCCTGTGTGTCAGGCGGGCGCGTGCTTACGGGCAATTGCAGACTAAAGGCCAAGTCAGGATACACATGGCTTTCACCCTTGAAGCCGAGGCTCTCAATCAATGCTTTTGACCCCGCATCGCGAAACGAACGGTACGCGGTTCGCGAGAGCGCGCTGCGGATCAGGCGCCGACTGAGGGCCGAATCAAGTGGGCCTGCGCCAACGCTCAGTAGGGCGAGTTTCGTGTTGCAAAACCTACAGAGCTGGGACCATTCGAAAATTCGGCATGGAAAACCTCTTGCCCCTCCCCAATCGCTGGTAAAAACGCCCGTTCCGGCAACCGCAATAAGATCGATATCGGTCAGGATCCGGCGTGATTTATTCAAAAAGGCTAATTCCAGCAGCGGACTGCAAATCTGGCGGACTGCGCCATACAGCCATGGATAGCGTCGCAGTCGTTCCTTCCAATTTGAGCGGTAGATGTCGTGAGTTCCGGAAGCGACTTTGCCGTTTTCCGCATTGGCGGGAGGAGTGCCACGGCAAATTGGAAAAGAACGAATCCCGTGCCGTTGCACAGTGTCCATCGGGTTAAGGGTAAAACCATAAATCTCGATATCCGGCCTTAATCTGCGCAGGTTCTGGACGACCGCGGCCATGGTCATCTCATTGCCCATGTTTGTGCCTCCATTTGCCCCCCAGAGGCCCACACGCCTGACGGTCCAACCTGCTGATTTGTGTTGTCCGAGGTGTTGTTCGAGATTACGATCTAAGGAACCCACGGAACATCCGGCGGTAATGCCGCCACTGACCAAATGCCATCAGAAGAACTGTGGCATACACAGAAAAATAAAGCGCACAACCTGCGATCGCCAGAACAGGTGGCAGGAGCGATTGTCTGAATCCCCACTTAAAAGCGCAAGCCATCGCGCCTGCCACCAAAGCCGCGATGATGGGATGGCGCACGGCGTGTCCAATGTCCAGCAGCGTCACTGTTGTTCCCCGAATAGCATATGCAAGAATTGGGACCACCGCCAGGCCGCATGCAATCGAATAGCCCGTCGCAACGCCTTCAGGTCCAGACTTAAGACCTGCAATAAAGGCGACCATGACCAACGGGCAGGTGACCACCGCAAGTCGCAAGTAACGATCACTGCGGCCAGTGGCCATCAGCAGCCAACCCGCAGGATGCCCCGCCGCACCCACAAGAGCCGCCACCCCGAGGCACCGAAATACAGGGACTGCTGCAACCCATTGTGGCCCAAGAACGAGCGAGATTATATCATCGGCAAATATTCCGAGCGCAATGATAAGGGGCAAGCTTGTAGAAATCACGATAGAGACACTGGCAAGGAAGTATTGTCGAAGACGCTCGCTTTCCTGCTGCACCCTCGAAAACGCTGAAAGAGCCACTGAACCCATCGGAGCATTGATCTGATTAATCGGAAACAGCAAAAGCTGATAAGCCCGTTGATAGATGCCCAAAGCGCTCGCACCCCAATACCACCCGATGAGCACACTATCAGCATTTCTGATGAAGTAGTTCAATAAGTTAAAGCCGACGATGTTTCGGCCAAAGGTGAGCATCGGGCGAATCGAATGTCCCCGGCGGGGACGTCCCGGAACCCATGGCAAAGCAATCCAGGTCGCAACTGTCGTGCTAATGGTCGTGGCCACAGTCATCCCAACGAGTGACCAGTAGCCCGCGCCGCTGAGGGCCATGCCTATACCAACGCCGACGCCGATCAGTTGCGCTACAACTTCAATCACTGCCAACATCGCAAACGACATTTTCCGCCGGATGAGCGCCTGATGTTGGATCGCAAGGCCGCTGAAGATCAGCATACTGGCGTGCGCAATGGTGATCCAAATCAAGCGCTTATCATGAAAAAGGAAGCTGATTAGAGGAGAAAGGGCAGTCAGCGCCAGCATGAGAATGACGCCGAGGACGACATTTGCCCAAAAGAGATTTGAGACCTCTTGATGCGTCACGCGCTCGCGTTGTATGGTGGCGACATCGAGGCCGCCATCCTTAAGCAACTGCACCAGAGCGGTCACGGATGTCACCATTCCGACCAGGCCGTAGTCGGCAGGCGACAAAATCCGCGCCAGAATCATCGTTGAACCCGTGCTGAGAACGAACTTCACAACCTGACCCGCAAATGTGAATGCGCCGCCGCGAAGTGAGCTCAGTCTCACGTCTCTGATCGGCGCCGCCAAAAGCCGTTCGTTCGCCGAAACGGAGGCGGAATTGGTCTCTATGTCAGCGATTGCTGGCACGGTTCTTGATAAGTAGTATGGCGCTCCGCCGAAGGGCAGGCGGTAATCCCTGGCTCGCCCGGTTCAACCCGCTCGAGCCAAATTTCCCGCCAATATGAGTAAATCGCGCGAGGACAGAAAAAACGTTTCTCGCTGTAGCGCGATTGGCAGATAACTCCATCCAGAATGATACAATCGTTTTTGAAGGTCATCATCTTCCCGGTTCGCTCGTTGATAATACGGCTGACGCGCTTCAACACTCGGTAGGTCCCACCGCAGTAGGGTACCATCTCGGCGTCGAAATAAAGGCCGCGATTGCGATTGTGTTCGTCAACGGTCTTAAGAATTTCGCTGTACGGTTTTACGCGTACGAGATCTCCCGGCTGCAAATCGAGTTTGGCGGAGGGAGTATTGCCGCCGGCGGGAATCTTACCATGTCGTCGTGGGTACGGGACCCCGCCAACCACCTTTTGGAAGACTTCGTAGACGCCACGCAGGATAGCGCCCAACCCAATCCCAGCGTTAATCAGGCGATTGTAGCCCGCATAGAACAGACCCTTCACGATGTTCCACAGTTCAACATTCCCTGAGCTGTAGTCCTCGACAAACTGCCGCGCATCCCACCAGGGAATCAACGATGTAGCTGCCGGGATTTCCGTCGCCTGGCAAACATACGCAGGAGAGTCGATCTTCGATTCTGCCGGCTTCATCGTTCCGGCAGTGACATCCGCTTCCGAGCAACCTGCAGCTGACGACGCAGTCGGCGCGGCTTTAGCCTGCTCGGCCACCGGTTTCAGCCATACTTCCTTCCAGAATAGCAGACAGGAAGCCTGGCAACCGCCATGCGCCTCCCCATTGCAACGAAGGCCTTCGAGATGGACCGCAGCATTCATTCTGCGACCGCCCGTCTGGTTAACCGTGTCGCACGTCTTGTGCGCTCGCTTGTAAACACGAAAACGTCTGCCGCAGAACGCAAACATTTCGGGCATGAAGGGCAAACCTTCAAGCCGGCCATGCTTATCCAGCGTGGCGAGGATTTCCGCTTTGCTGCGGACTTCCACGATACTTCCGGGTGAAAAGGGATTACGCATACTGATTAAAGGATCTGCCGAACCTCTATCTGACCTCGGTCCGCGGATCGTTGAGTTGAACCCAAGGCAAAGACCCGCAACAGTCGCTTTTTCCAGCGCTCGCCCCGGCCTTCGTTTCGGCGGCGGTAGTAAACCGCCAGCGCATAAATCGTGCATAGCACTTTTTCGCCAGTTCCCAGCGGCGAGCGCCATACTGACCGTAAGTATTCGAAAGGCAACTTTCCGGCAAACAACGGTACCTGTTTCTTGCCTGCGGGATTCAACCACCGAATGTAGGCGTTCATGTTGGTATGAGCTTCGGTTGATCGCCCCGGGTGAAATCGTTTCTTGAACAGCATCTCGGGCACTTCCTTGATCTTTCCAAGCATCGCTAACTCGGCAAACAGCACGTAATCCGAGGAATGGAAGCCCTCGATGAGGCGCGTCTTTCGCAATGCACTCGCCCGCATCACGCCATACATCGGCGTGCCCAGCTCTACCATTCGTAACACCACCGCCAGACGCCTATGTGGCCTGGAGTCGTCTGAAGCGATTGACTTCTTGTATTCCCCAATGATCGCGCTCGATTCATCTATAATCACAGATTGCGGATAAACCATCACCACATCTGCCGGCGCCACATCCATTGTTTCGACGCAGCGATGAAGCATTGTGGGTACACACTCATCATCATGAGCGGCCCATTTAAAATATTCGCCCTGAGCTAATTCAAAGACGCGATTATGGTTCCGGGCAGCGCCGATGTTAGACTCGTTGACGACGTATCGGATTCTTGGGTCAGATTTGGCATACCGCTGGCAGATCGCGCTTGTGCCGTCGTTGGATTGATTGTCCGCTATGATCAATTCGAAATCGCGATAATCCTGTGTCAGCAGACTTTCGATAGCGCGCGCTACGAATTTCTCTCCATTGTATACAGGAAGACCGATGCTCAGTTTAGGCATCTTCAGGCCTAGTTTTGCTGTTGTCCCCAAATCGTTTGCCGAATGAGATCAGAATAAATCCGCCAGCGTCCGAATACGACCAGCAGCAGAAAGGCATATCCCGCGAACACGAACGCGCAACCCAACATCGCTCGTACCCCTATCGGTAGCGAGCCCGCCAGTGACGCCTTTAGCAGCCATGCAAACGGTGTCACAGCAGCAGCAGCAAGTACCGGCCGCCAAATCGATCCCAAAATGTCCGGCACCCGGACCAATGTTCCTTGTATGGCATACCACAACACTGGAAACGCCAATACGCACGACATAGCGGAATAAGCAAGCGCTACTCCGCGAGCGCCAAACGGCAACCCCAACGCAAAAGAAAAGATGATGAGCGTGGTCCATACACACGCGAGTTTAAACTGTCTGTCCGGCCGACCGGTCGAAATGAACAGCCATCCGAATGGGTTTAAAAGCGCCCCAATCAGCGTAGCGGGCGCAAGCAACCGGAATACCTCGACGGCTGGCGACCATTGTGGACCCAGCATGAAGATCACTACCTCGTCGGCAAAAATCGTCATCGCGCAGATGATCGGTATAATCATGGAGGCGGCAATTTCGTATCCCCCCAGGAAATAGCGGCACATGCGTTCCGGCTCGTTCTGAATCCTGGATAGCGCCGTGACGGCCACCCCGCTCATGGGAGCGTTCACCTGGCTGATCGGAAGCATTAAAAGACCGTACGCTTTCTGATAAAGACCCAGCGGCGCGGCACCCCAATATCGTCCGATCAGAACTTTATCTACATTCCGAAACAAATAATTCAGGGCGCTGACTGAACTCATCAAACCTCCGAACCGCAGCATGGCCCGAACACCGCATCCACGCTTCGGCAGGCCAGGGCGCCATGGCATCAACACCCACAAACATATCGTCTCGGCGAGCGCAGTGCCGACTGGCATGCTCACCGCAGCCCAATATCCCAAACCCTTCAAGGCAACGGTGACGCACGCGGCGAACCCTGCGACCACACCGACGATGTCCACCACAGCCAACGCCTTGAAACGCAGCTCGCGCCGAAGCAAAGCCTGGTGTTGGGCTCCCAGGCCGCTCAGCACAAACGGCATTGCCAAAACAGTGGCGATGCTCAGCAGCTTTGGCTCGCGATAAAAGGACGCAAGCAGAGGCGCCGCAACGAGGCAAACCGCTGCGAGGACCAAACCTACAGCCGTGTTGACCCAAAACAGCGTCGATACCTGTTCTCGGGTAATAACGTCTCGCTGGATCGTTGCAACCGAAAGGCCGGCATCCTTGAACACCGCCAAAAATCCAGTCACTGCTGTAACCATTCCCACAAGCCCGAAATCAGCCGGGGAAAGCAGCCGGGCCATCACCACCGTGGAGGCCGTATAAATCGCAAACCGAATCGCTTGTGAAACGACTGTGACAGCACCACCTCGCAACGTCCTGTGCTTCAGGTCGGAGGCCCGGGATTCGACTCGCGCTTCAGTGCGGGTATTTTCTTCCTGGACTACCATGACATAGCTGCTCGGTCCTTAGCCGTCCTTTTACTCTCAAGGCGAAACAGTGTTCGGTCGAGCGAGATGGCCACCGAGTCTTTGATTCGCGGCAGCAAGAGTTGCGCGCGCCGCGCCAGCGACCATCCAAATACCCTTTGCAGGCACGCGTACTTCCATGGGATGCGCGGGCGAAGCTCGCCCCCAAGTTCGCTGGACATGGCCTGAAGCTTCTCGATGATGTCGGTGCGGTGCGGGTAAAACTCCGGCGACCAAATATCCAAATACATCAAGCAAGCCTGCCGTGTGCGCGGCGAATCCTCTAACGACAAAAGATATTTCAAGTGTAACTGCATGGAGATGAACAAAGAATCCAACTTTTTGTTGTTTCGCCCGATGTAACTGATCGAATTGAATCCCGCGGTCCGGTAATACGATCTCGCCTCACGCACAAAGCAAGTCCCGTCACTGGCGATAAGCACCCGGCAGAAGTACTCGCCGTCGTTGTCCCGAAACAGGCGCACATCCCAGGGCCCTGCAGCTTCCGTCAGTTCACGACTGACCAGCCAGTTGTCAGTTTGCATGTGTACGCCCTCTTGCATTTTGTGAATCAACCACTCGACCGGGAACAAATCGCGCCAGAGCGAACTCGGCTGCGGTTCAGCCTTGCTCACCCTATACCGGAAGTAAGCCCATGCCCCAGAGATAAGGGTCCGCTTCGAGGCGCACCGCTCGAGAGCTTTGATTTGTGTTTCGATCTTGTCCGGCGCCAGCAGATCGTCAGCGTCCAACCACTGGATATAGTCTCCCTGATAAAGTTCCAACGCGCGGTTTCGAGCGGCAGCCGCACCCTGATTCTCTTGGGTGACTACCTTGACCTGGGCTGAGGCGAATCGCCGGGCAACGGCGACGGTTTCATCCGTCGAGCCGTCGTCCACGATAACAATCTCTTTTCGCGGCCACGTTTGGTCCAATGCCGATTTTATGGTATCCGCAATCCATGCTTCCGCGTTATAGGAGGGAATTAAAATTGAAACCAGCGGAGTCATCGGGACGTCAGGGTTCGCAAATAGACGCTTTTCGTAATCTCGCCTACGGTCTCCCAGGAGAATCGCTCGCGAGCAATGGCCTGAACCTTCTCCCGATTGTTTTCAAGGTTTCGATACAAATCGCTCGAAAAATACGCAAGGAGCGCATCTGCCAATGCCTTCGTGTTTTTCTTCTCAAAAATGAAGCCGGTAACTCCATCAACAACATCCTCCACCATAGAACCGACGTCCGCTGCAATTACCGGCAATCCGAAGCTATAGGACAGGACCAATACTCCACTTTGGAAAATTTCCCTATAAGGCAGCACCAGCACATCGGCCGCTTTGAAATAAATCTCCGTCTCCTCATCCGGTATAAATCTGATGGTCTTGAGCACCTGGGAGTCCAATCCCGAGTCTGAGATGCGCCGCTCGACGGTTTCCCAATACTCATCGCAACCTTTGATGCTGCCGGCGATAACCAGCCGATAATCTCCGTTCTCTCCTCTAAGTTGACGGAGTGCCTCGATCAGGTACTCCAAGCCCTTATAGGGAGCAATGCGGCCGAAAAACAATATCGCCTTCTCACCTTGCTTTATTCCAACACGGCGTTTCGCGTCAGTGACCGTCAGATCACTCGTCGGTACAGTTTCATTCAATCCTAAAGGTATCACGCTCACCTTCGCTTCCGGGACCCCAAAATCATCCTTCAACTCCTGTTTCATCTTTGCGGTATGAACGAACATGTGATCGCATAGGCCATATTGAATTTTTAGGCTCAGGCGGTTTAGATAAGAATCGCTTCCATCCCGTTTCCGTGCATTTATGTTGTGAGCGGTAAGCACCACGCGCCTGCCGCATAATCGATAGTAGACCATTAGCCCGGTCCGATCGACCAACTCAAATCGATTATTCCAAAGGATGTGAAACAGCTTAGGCTTCGCTGTCGCGGCATACGCTCCAAGTCGCAGGTAATAACGAACGATGCGGAGCGCCTTCTTCCAAAAGCTGACCTCTTCGCGCTGGGACCCGCGAAGATTCAAGAACCTCAGGTGCGGGACAGCCCGCAACTCCGGCAGATCCAGGTCATCGCTGCCGATAAAATCGATGTGCGTCCCCAACGTGCTCAGACAACGTGCGAGCCCCAGCGCATAGGGTCGGTCGCCGCCGCCCGTAAGCAGACTCACAGCCACGTCGCAAACGGGAACGCTTTTCTTAATTGGTTCTTCTGTGGCGGTCACGACTTGCTCAAGTGCAACTGCTCCAGAATCGCCTTGAGCACCTCGTCAAGGGTGATCGCGGTCGTCGCCCGCTCTTGAAAGCCCCGCTGATAAAAGAATTCTTCCAGCAGCGGCGAAATGATTTTGGTCTGAATTCCGTAGCCGTAGATCTCCCACGGGCTGGTGCAGGTAAATATCGATACACAGCGCGTGCGTGTCCCGAGCGCCAGATGCATTGGTAAACTGTCGCCGCTCACCAGGCAGCGGTGATTGGACACATCTGCCATATGTTCCAGCAGCGAAGGGCGCGTCCGCAGGAAGTTCACCACGAGTCCTCGCTCCTCTAAAGCGCTTTTGAGCTTGTCGTAATACGCCCACTTCTTCATGGGCCATACCGGCCCCGCCTCCGCAGCAATTGCAACGTCGCCCTTCAAGTCGGTCGCGTCCGGTTCCGGCAACAGGTATTCTTCGCCGGTAAAATGAAAACCGAGCCCCGCGAAAACGAGTTCCTGGTACGTCCGACGGTTTTTTGCCTTTAGTCGATCCGCTTGCTCCTTGCCGTGCACGCTGATCAGGCTTAAATCGAACCATTGCCGCGAATCATCGGTATATCGAAGTTGATTGTCGTCGGCCAGATGAGCTCCAAACAGTTGCCGTGCTTGCACTGTGCGCACGTACTCGGCAACTGCCACGGTATCTTCCAGGTTTATCAGCAGATCGTAAGTCCTATCGCGAGCTTGATCACGCTGTTCCCAGGAAAAACATCGCAGGTCCTTTCTAACTCCCTCCAGCAAGACGCAATTCTTTGCTTCGGTTATCCAGCTCACGCTGCCATTCAGGCGGCGAAAGATTGGCGTGCTCCTCACCACGTCACCGGTCGCACCGAGCTTGACGATCATTATATTCATCAGGCAGGTACGGCGGCGTCTGTCCTCCAGAAGACTTCCACGCTGCGGTTATCACATTCACGAATAATGTTCACGAATTCCGTTGCCGCAGCCCATGTACGCAACGCCAGCCCTGTCTGAAAATTCTGCAGATAGTTGAACCTGCCCTGCTCTGAGAGTTCGCCAAGGATGCCCACGCATTCCAAGGCCTCCGCTTTGAAATCGGGCAAGTTGACCTCGAATTGCAGGAACGGCACAGCCTGTTTCAATCCTCGCAATACGCTTAACTCGTATCCCTCAACATCAATTTTCACGAAGAATGGGACGCCATACGTTGCGAATAAATCTACCAGTGTGGTCGTATGAACCTCTCGTCTTTCCTTAAAGGCCACCGCGTGACCAAACCGGGTCTGGTCGGCCTGCAGGCTACTAACCCATTTCTGACTCAGAGTGTTTAGTGCCGACCCGTCCGTATCCACCCACATCGTTTCGATTGCGTTCTGGTCGCTTAATGCCTTACCGACCACGATTACGGGCTTCTTAACGGCCCGATATCTCAAAAATCTCCGCGTAATGACTTCCTGATTGTGTGGGTCAGGCTCGACTGCCACAACTCTTGCCCCTAATCTCAGGAAAATATCCGTCTTGCTCCCATCATTGGCCCCCACATCATAGACGAGATCGCCTCTTTTCATGCCGTGCAGCAAATTCCGATAAAACTTCAATTCGGTGGACCTGCTAGCGAGCAATCGTCGATCGGCCACTAACCAGTAAAGGTCGTAGAAACATGAGGCCTGCACCCGTTCAAGTAAGCCGCATCTTCTCAACACACCCTGAATCGTAGCTTTCATCTATCAGCGATAATCAACGGAATACTAGAGTGATCACCCTGCCACTTTCCGGGCCGGTATACCGATCCACCACACGATACTCCGCCTCGATGAGAGCGGCGATCTGCTCGAAGTCAGTGCAATCATGACCGCTGATCCTCACAATCAAAACGCCATCCTGTTTCAACCACTGGAGGTACCGGTTTAACGCTCCCTTGATCTTCGGTCTGGGAATATTATGGACCGAATCGCGAAACACGATCACGTCGTGCTTCTGTGCGGGCATGTAAAAAAGAACATCCGACTGGACGTACCGATTTTTCGCGCCGCGGCCATTCTTTTCGCTGCGCGCTGCGGCTTTGTCAAGCGCGACCTTAGAAATATCAATGCCGGTGTATTCCTGATAACGATCGAAGCTTAACTCATTGCTCGTGTTGCCTGAGCCGCAGCCCAGATCGAGAACGGTTCCACCTTTGCAATACTTTTCAATATAGCTGTAAATCGGATCAGCCTCTGTGTTCTCGCAATGGGTCCATTTCCCGGCCGCATATTCCTTGTCCCACAGCTCCCGCTTCAGACTTGACGGTCCCCAGCGTTTCGTTAATCCCCTGACTGCATTTCTGATTTGTGTACTTAGTTCTATTGTCATAAGCCCCTACTCGACGAGTGAGTCCCTGATGGCTCGGTGGTTTAAACTGGCTCCGCAGATATGGGTTCAGCCCGATCTGCTTCCGGTTAACAACCGGACGCTCTAAAGCGGAGTTACTTTGGATCAAATGTGCTTTCGAAGGCAATCGAAAAAATAGCAACTGCGTCTGTGTAGCGAGACCTGTTCTGCGGACCCTTATTGCGTGTCCGCAAACTTGAATCCCTGCGGCGTCGTGGGTCGGGCGCCGTTCACCGGACTGTTCATATCGGACTGGATCTCTACCGCCGTCAACGCGCGCTTGTAAATGCGGACTTCATCTATCAGTCCCGCAAAGAACCCTGGGTCTGACAAGCTAGCCCCGATATTTAGATCGCCAGTTGACGTCTGGATCGCGCCGGTCTGTGCTCGGCTGGCAACCTGCACACCATTCACGTAGAAACGCAATGTAGTTCCGTCATATGTTCCAGCCACATGCGACCAGACATTCAGTGGCAACGCGCTCGTCCCGAGCAGGTTGTTTCCGGCAAACGTTCCACCCACTGATGGCACAGCAGGCGATACTGAACCGGTCGCCGCTTGCAGCACGTACGCCAGTGGATCCTTGTACAGAATCGGCCGCCATCCAGTAACCGATGTTGGATTGACCCACGCCTCCAGCGTCATCCCAGTGGTCAAGTCCAGCGACGCGGAGTCACGTACCACCACTGCGGCCGAGGCGCCGTTGAAAGAAAGCGCATTTCCAAAACGTCCCGCCGCCCAGGTTGCCCCTTGAATCGTGCCGCCATTTCCATTGCCTGAACCATCGGCCACGGAAATGCCAGTTCCTTCCTCAAACCCGTATGCGGCCACCAGTGTAGCCAAAGGATCACTAACGTTGATCACAAGATTTGTCGAAGCGTTTTTGGTCCCGTCCGAAACCGTCAAACTAGCCTGAAATGTGCCCACCGTTGAGTAAGTATGGGTCGGATTCGCGGCGCTCGAAGTCGCGCCATCGCCGAAGCTCCAGGCATACGTCAACGTTGCACCTTCAGGGTCACTCGTACCGGCGCTCGAAAACGCGACGCTAAGCGGCACAAATCCAGAGCTCGGCGTTGCCCGCGCCAGAATGACCGGTGGCTGATTACCCACCCGAATGTTGATGGGGCTCGAGACTGCCGTATTCGTTCCATCTGACACGGCCAGTGTCGCGAAGTAAGAGCCATCAGTTAAGTATGTGTGAGATGGATTCGCCGCCGTCGAGTTGCCTCCATCGCCAAAAGTCCAAAGATAGGTCAAGGGCGCGCCTTCGGGATCGACCGATCCTGTGCTTGAAAATGCCACGGTCAGAGGAGCGTTGCCCGATGTTGGATTTGCGCCTGGAGTGGGTCTGGGCGGCAGATTAACGGGACCGGCCGGTGGGTCACCACCGAAGAAACTGCGATATCCGGCCGCAAGATTCGTGTAAGCTAGACTCTGAGCAGAACCGAGCACCGGCAACAGCGCAGGCCATGGCAGATTTCCGAACCACGCTGGCTTGCTGGGATACCGGTATGAATTGGCGACAACATCCCCGGTGGCCAAAGCTTCGCCTGAGTTCACTCCATCATTCACTGTATTGTAGTTGTTTAGCTTAACGATTCCCGTGCAAGTCGAATCGATATTGTACATTTGCGAGTAACTGGTGTGGTAGCTATTCTCGCCAAGGACATTCCCGATGATAGCCGTATTGTTCATCGATGCTTCCAGCGTAATTGGCGTGGTGTCTCCGGTCTTGCCCGGAGCCCAGCCTATGATGCGGTTGCGCACGATAGCATTTCGCGAATTATTGCCTCCGAAGATCGCATCAAAGTAAACCGGAGCTTCCAACCAATTTCCCTCGTATAATGTGTCGTGAGTGTGGCCGCCGTGTGGGAAAAAGTATTCGGCAAACCAACTCGAGGGAGAATAGGCGTAAGGCCCGGTCGTGTAGTTATAAGAAAAACTGCACCCCACGGCTGAAATGCAGGGCATGCCGAGCGCCAGATTCGTAAAGATATTCCCTTCCACAGCGCAGCCGGTGACGACTACAGGATACACTGCGTAAGCGCTACTACTGACCGCGCCCAAGTCGTGGAAGATTGAGCCAAAAAGGGTGCAGTTCGCCGAATACGTCATTCTGCAACCAGCCGCGCCACCGCTAGTCGGCCAATCAGTTGTGCTGATGTTCTTTACCCAGCATCCCCAGGCTGGCCCGATCATCACGTTGTACAAGCTGCCGTTCGGAAGAACAATGACATTCTCCAACCCTGCCTTCTTCAGCGTCGAACCGTAAACGGAACTCCAGCCGAACGCCTGCGGACTTTGAGCAGCGCTCCAGTACTCGCCAAGAAGAGGTGGTTGAAATCGTATGGTGTTCCCGCTGATATTGGTGCATTGGACCACCATGCAATACGAACGGCTAGCGCGGTGCGCCCAAGTGACGGTCGATGTTTTTACCTTAATGCCGTCATCAAGCTGATCGATCATCAATAAGTCACCCACCGCAAAATCACTGTTGGGAGCCGATGCAAGCGTGATCGAAGTGGAACCTTCCGTTAGGCCGGAGGAAATGCCAATTGGGCTCAGATCGGTCCAGCCTCCGGCAGAGGGCCATGAGCTCCGGGCCAGTTGGACATCCGTTCCATTCAGGATGGCGGTCGGAAAGCCCGCGCTGTTTGTAGCTCCGCGAAGCACTACACCATCCTTATGGATGTTGATGGTATTATTGGCGAGGTTATACGTGCCTGCGCTTAACAACACGACCGAATTGCTGGGACAATTCTGCAGAGCGGTATTGATTTGTGCAGCGGTAGCACTCGAATTCAGTGTTGTAAATATATTATTAATATTCGGAATTCCTCCAGGAACCCCTGCCTGATACCAGTCAAGCTGCCGATCAGCGGGTACAACCGCACTCGATCCCGTCAACGCAACCAGCAGGGAAGCAACCGACAAAACCACAATCCAAAACTGCTTCATTGGAAATCTCCTGCTTTGAATATCCCGACCATAAATTGCCCTACGCTTAATTTCTTACCGAACTGCCAGAATGCAAGTGCAGTGTTCATCGTGAACGCGCTGACGTGCAGAAACCATGCCAAAAGGCGCTTTTCGAGGGGTTATAATCTCAAAGGTGCGAAAGGCCTGCAAGTCACTGTACAGATTAGAGCCACGACGGCTAAAACGATGGCATTCGCGCTGACACCTCGGTGGCCAGCGACGCTTCTCCAAAACTTCGAGTCGCCGCCCTCTTGATTCGCTGCGGAACCCTCTGAGGCGGTTCCACTAATACTAAGACGAGGATCAGCCACACGGGCACGAGCCGGTCGAGAGCCGATTCAGATATGTTATAGAACAGGATTGTGATCAGAAATGCCAGACGAAGGGCTCCGTATTCGGATCCATCGGCGACCTGTTCCTTTATTCGTTTCAAGCTGACGGCGATCATGGTAACGAGCAACATCAAGCCGATTATCCCGCTGTTTAGATATGTCTCGACGTATCCATTGTGCGCTGTGCCCAAAGCATAATAGTACGTTTGCGAGATCCTGCGATTCCGCTCTTCAGACCAGAAACTGTAAAAGCCCGTGCCGATCAGAGGATTAATATCCTCCTTGAACACGGCTTCCCAAATCTGAGTCCGGCCATGCAGGCTCACATCTCGCCCAAGCACGTCCGCTCCCTCCTTGAGCGCGTAAGTCCACAACCCTGAAACTTGGAGCAAAACGACCACTGCTGCCGTCGCGAGGACGTACGTCTCGATGCGCCTTACTCGAAAGCGAATCGCAGGAACTTTAACGGCCAGCAAAATGCAACAGCCGAGAATGATGCAGCCAAGGCCCGTCGCGCAGTGCGCCTTTCGCAGAAGCCACATGGTCATTAACAGCAGACTGAAATAGGCGAATAACTCGGCCTTACGCGATGCACGCTTCTTATCCGACAGGACTTCCAGCAATAACCAAACGAGAGAAAGCCCGCAAACAAACAGAGCCATTCCCAGCATGTTCTTATGTCCCGTAAGCCCAACGAACATTGGTTCATTCGTCCACTTGTCGTATTTCATGCTGATTTCGGGATAATACTTCACTAACAGGACGGATATCGGGATCACCAAGTACGCAATGCGGGCAAGAAACGCCCGAATTGATTGCTGCGGACTCTCCTCACTCAAGACAACCAGCACCATAATGGCGTTTCCAAAGTGCTTAATCCACCTCTTGAAAGAGACGAACGACTCATCTGACCAGAGAACACTGATTCCAAGATATAAAAGGAATACCAAGACCCACTTGTTCGAGGTGACCAGCCGATTCCAATCGATCCGTCTTTTTCCCAAAACGTACATACCCAATACGATCAGCAGGAGGTAAACAATCTTGTCCACCCAAACGTCTTCCGGCAGTCCGTCCGGCCCGATGTGGCGTTCCAGCCCGAGCCATTGGGCCACGGGTTTCGAACTTATAATGAACAGCCACGTTAACGGTATCCATAGGGCGGCTGAAACACCCGGCCGCCGCTGCGAATCCTTTGCGAAAAGCCAAATCACAAAAACAGCACACAGACATAATGCTATAGAGGATGGCATTCTGTGGATTAAGGATGATTCCGCGGATCAATAAACTGCCGCTGGATTAATTCCAGTGTCAGCAGCTTATGAATCTCGCGTGTGTGGTTGTAACGCCCAGTGATATGACCATTCACAATGGCATTTACGCGAGCTTTGCAAATGTGCGCTCGCGAAAGCGAACGGCTGTCCAGCAATACAGCTTTAACATAGTTCGCTAAAGCGCCCTGGTAATACAGCCGGAAATGCTGGATCTTGTGGCGTCCGAGAAACAGCCGCTCAGCCTTCAACCAACTAAAAGCTCGATTCACTCTGACAAGCCACTGTGGCATCCCGTAGTCAAATGCGTATTCTGCCTTGAATGTGAATTCCTGAAATAACTGCGGCAGCCGAGTGGCGCTCCAAAAGGAATTTGAGGCTATTCCGCGGTCGGTGGGCACTTCCGCCAGCGATGGTTTAGCCTGTTCGATAAGCCTGCGAGACATCTCATTACTCGAAACCATCTCGGCCGGGCTCTGGTAGAGTAATTCCACCAATTCATTGTCAAAATAAGGCATCCGAAGGGTAACGTGCTGGCGTTCCAGTCCAAACTTTGGCGCTAAATACCAAGGCGCCTGCTTGAAAGCGGCGAACGATAACGGATGGCCCTGGCATTCCCGAGCGTAAGTGTCAGCAGTTTCATCAATCCGTTGTGCAAGCCCCTGCTCGAAAACACCGGCCAGCAGCGACTTGGGCTTGAACACGACCATCCTTCTCAGCAGTTCGCCCCCGTTGGTTCCGGTTAGGCGCACCGGCGCGATCCGCGCGATTTGGTTCTGCACATACAGATCGATTGCGGCTGTGACGTCCATTCCGCCGTCGCTGATGTAAACTGCCTTCTCAGCAACCGAGGGAAACTCATCGAGGAACTCACCATTAACACGAATCACCTCATGAGGCTGCTGGCAGAGGCTCGCCACCTTCCGTGCAATTTTTATGTCCATGCAGTCGCGTCCGGCCCCGCCAAACGTCACGCACGGCAGCTCGCCCGCACTATGAGGCGCATAAGCGAGAATCAACCTGCTATCCACACCGCCAGTCAAAGACAAACCCACCCGTTCTGTACCCTTGAAGTAGCGGCGGACAGTTGTGGACCAAACGCCTCTTAACTTCTCGTAATACTCATCTCGGCCTAAGGTCGGCTGCTCCTCCCATGTTGCCGGTCGGAAATAGGTCTGCCTCTTAGCCGCCCTGCCATCAATAAACAACCATGCAGAACCAGGCGGCAGTGCTGATATTCCGCGGAAAAGAGTGCGGTTTTGCAGCACGCATCCGCAGAAAAGAAACTCGGCAAGCCCGCGGTCATCCAAGTGCCGTAGTTCAGGCGCTATCTCAAGGATCGCTTTTGCTTCTGACGCAAAGTAAAACCCATCGGCGTTCTCATGATAGTACATCCGATGGCAGCCATACCGGTCATTAAAGACCCAGACTTTCTGCTGTTGCAGATCAATCAATACTCCGCTGAACAGCCCGTTCAGTTTCTCTACGAAGTTGCCGCCAAGCTTCTCGTACAAACGAAGAACGTAATCGGAATCGTCCTCAGTGCTTTCAGGAAATTGTTCACCGCAAAACATTACACCGACGTGCCTCCCCTCGTTCCAACACATCTGGGACCCATCGGCCTCCGCCGATGCCACCCACCCCCCCCATAAACCCATCGCATGCGAGGTGTAAA
>Ga0066710_100000871_pt1 | contig 20506 bp, 15 predicted proteins | sample GraSoiAngelo_159_FD_79666 | JGI IMG/M metagenome (GOLD analysis project Ga0066710, IMG submission 79666) | Grasslands soil microbial communities from the Angelo Coastal Reserve, California, USA - 14_1009_16_40cm | ecosystem: Environmental > Terrestrial > Soil > Grasslands | place: USA...
CACTAACTGGACGTCGCGGAGGAACCGGGTCATCCCGGCCACGTCATCCGTCAGAAGCCCGACGTAGCCGATTCGCTTGACCCTCGCACGGGGGAACGCTGCGCGTCCGGGCATGTTCGGCAGGGCAGGTGTGGAGCGATCGGAACAGTCTCGGTGCAAACGGGGACAGTCCCGGTTCGTGCCGATTTCGTCTCGGGTATGTGCCGGACCTCGTTGGCTAGAGTCGCGCCGTGCGTGTCCTCTCCGTCACTCACGGCGGCCCTTCGGTCGGCGGCGGCGTCTTCGACGAGGTCGCCGAGCTCGACGGCCCCGAGCTCACGCGCTGGACCGTTCCGGCCGGCGCCCGCGCACCCGACCCGCGGAGCTACGACGCGATCATGGTCTTCGGCGGCGGCATGCACCCGGACCAGGATGGGTCACACCCCTGGCTCGGTGACGAGGTGGCATTCCTCGGCGCCGTGCTCGAGGCGCGCGTGCCAGTCCTGGGCGTCTGCCTCGGCTCACAGCTGATCGCGCGCGCCGCGGGCGCCTGGGTCGGCCCCGCCCCTGAACGGGAGGTCGGCTGGCTCCCCGTCCAGCTCACCGACGCCGGACGAGCCGATCCGGTGCTCTCTGCCCTGCCCAGCGTCGTGGAGGCGTTCCAGTGGCACTCCTACACCTTCGAACTGTCGGACGGCGCGACCGAGCTGGCATCGAGCCCGGTAGCCCGGCAGGCATTCGCACTCGACGGCCACGCCTGGGAATCCAGTTCCACGCCGAGGTGACCCGCCCGATGATCGAGGTCTGGGCCGCCGAGGACGCCGGCGAGCTCCCCATGACACACGCGGAGCTGTTCGCCGCAACGGATGCTCGAATCGGTGGCTGGAACGACTACGGCCGCGCGCTCTGCCGCGCCTTCCTCGACGTCGCAGGCGGGCGCTCGGCGTCCTAGTCGGACTCGAACGGCAGCGCCGGATCCGCTGCCCATTCGTGCCACGAGCCGCCGTAGTTGCGCGCCTCGTAGCCGGCCGCGCGAAGCACGTCGACCGCCGTCGCAGAGCGGCTGCCGGAGTGACAGTACGCGATGATCTCCGCGCCCTCCGGGAGACCGACGCGCTCGCGCACCTCCTCAACGGAGCCGCAGCCGAGGAGCTCGCCGAGGTCGAGATGGCGCGCCCCCGGCAGATGGCCCTGCCGCGCGTCGCACGGATAGCCCACCCGACCCCTGAACTCGCCCTCGCTGCGGACGTCGAGAACCGTCAGCCCTGCCTCGCCCAGCCGCAGTTCCAGCTCCGCCCCGGTCGCCTCCAACTCGGTCACGAGCCTACCTGGAAAGCGCGGTGACGGTGTCGATCTCCGCCGCGACCGCCGGACGCTCCGTCAACCGCCCGAGCCACTCGGCGAGCGCCGGGTACTCGACGAGCGAGAGTCCGAGCATGTCGCGCGCACGGATTACCCACGGGACGTAGTCGATGTCGGTGAGGCCGTACGAGCGGCCGGTCAGATACGGCATGTGCTCGAGCAAACCGTCGAGATGCGCGAGCTCGCCGGCGAACGCCTCCGCCGCACCCTCTTCGCCGCGCCTGAGCGCGTAGTAAGGGTCGGAGAAGTCGTCGAAGCGAAACACGAGCAGACGGGCAAGCGCCCGCTCCGCCGCATCCGCCGGCTGCAACGGTGGATCGGGAAACCGCTCCTCAAGGTACTCGGCGATCACGGCCGACTCCGGCAGGATCCAGTCGTCGTCCTCGAGTATCGGGACCTTGCCGGAGGGGTTCTTCTGGTAGATCCACGCGGGACGATCCGCGAGGTCGATCACGATCGGATCGTACGGAACGTCCTTCTCGGCGAGCACGATGCGGACACGCGCGCAATACGGGCAGCGGGGTGCGTCGTAGAGCGTGAGCACATAGAGAGGCTACCGCTCGAAGGGTGGCAGCCGGAGCGCCGCCACGAGCTGCGAGACGATTTCGTGTGCCGGAGGCAGGTCGGCCGGCGCATCGGCAGTCGGCGCGGCGGCGCGGATCGCGGCGTGCTCGGCCCCGGTGAGACGCGCCAGAACCGTCGGGTTGGCGGCAAGCGCAACGATGTCACCCGGTGGCAGCGGCCCTTGGAACTCGGGCACCGACAAGTACTCGTCCATGACGCTCCCTCGCTCGAGCGCGATCAGCCGTACGACTGCGCCCGCCTCGATCCCGAGCGAGAGGACGACGGCGCCCAGCCGGTCCGAGAGCTCTTTGGCAAGTCGGCGCAGGGCAGCCGGGTCACGCGAAGCGACAGCATCGCGAACGGCTGTCCAGCCGTTCGCCGGCTCGTCGACACGGCTTTCGTGCGAGCCGATCCTCGGTACGAACGCGGCGACTGCGCGCTCGACGGCGGCGACGTCGTCTGTCTGGACGAACACAACCCCTTCCGCAGAGTCGCCGCGTGACGGCGTCAGCCTCTGCAGAAGCGCATCGAGCGGCGCGACCAGCGTGAGCTCGTCATCCCGGAAGCCCCAGCGCGCGTAGACCGCCCGCGCGTCCTTGTTGGACGCCACCACCTCGAGCCGCACGAACTCGGCGCCCTGGTCGCGCAGACGGGTGACCGCTTCGTGCACGAGTGCCCTCGCAACGCCGCTGCGACGCGCCGCAGGCGCGACATAGAGATCCGTGAGGCGCCCGAGCCGAGAACCCGCCTTGCGCGCGAGCGCGAACCCGAGCGGCGACCCGTCGTCGTCTTCGGCCAGGAGCGCGATCTCATGCGCAACGATCTCGGCGATCTCGCTCAACTCCGTGTCCGGGTCGGCGTCCAACCACGGAGGCTCCGGAACCTCTACCTCGAAGGCGCGCCAGAGCTGCTCGAGCGTCGGCAGGTCGGCGTCGGTGGCCGCACGGATCCTCATCGCGTTCGCCGCAGCACGCTACCGGTGGGACGCAGGTCTGGGCGCTGCACGACCCGTCATGGTCTCCAGACGGGGAGCGGGATAGGGTTGCCGGGTGGCCTCGCCACGCGTCTTCGGGATCGTTCTCGCGGGGGGCGAGGGGAAACGGCTGATGCCGCTCACCGCCGACCGGGCCAAGCCCGCGGTGCCCTTCGGCGGCCACTACCGACTCGTCGACTTCGCCCTTTCGAACCTCGTCAACGCAGGCTATCTGCGCATCGTCGTCCTCACCCAGTACAAGAGCCACAGCCTCGACCGCCACGTCACCACCACGTGGCGCCTCTCGCCGCTGCTCGGCAACTACGTGACACCGGTGCCGGCCCAGATGCGCCGCGGGCCGTGGTGGTTCGCAGGCTCCGCGGACGCCATCTACCAGAACCTGAACCTGATCTACGACGAGCGTCCCGATCTCGTCTGCGTCTTCGGCGCCGACCACATCTACCGCATGGATCCCCGGCAGATGGTCGAGCAGCATGTCGGCACGGGGGCGGGCGTGACCGTCGCGGGCATCCGCGTGCCGGCCGACCAGTCGAGCCAGTTCGGCGTGATCGAGACGACGCCGGACGGAATCGCCATCGAGCGCTTCGCCGAGAAGCCCAAGCGGGCGAAGGGGCTTCCGGATGCACCCGACCAGATCTTCGCCTCGATGGGGAACTACGTTTTCTCCACGCAGACGCTGATCGACGCGGTCGGTGAGGACGCTCGCGACGAGGGCTCGAGCCACGACCTCGGCGGCGACATCATCCCGATGCTCGTCGACATCGGCGCGGCTCACGTCTACGACTTCACGACCAACGTGGTGCCCGGCGCCTCGGAGCGCGAGAGCGGCTACTGGCGTGACGTGGGAACGCTCGACGCGTACTACGACGCCCACATGGATCTCGTCTCGACGCTTCCGGTCTTCAACCTCTACAACCAGGAATGGCCCATCCACAGCTGGCCCGAGCCGCTGCCGCCCGCGAAGTTCGTGGTCGAGGAGGAAGGGCGGACGGGCCAGGCGATCAGCTCGATGGTCTGCGCCGGAGTGATCGTGTCGGGAGGGCGCGTGCGGCGCTCGGTGCTGTCACCGGGCGTGCACGTCCACTCGTACGCGGATGTCGACCGGTCGGTACTGCTGCACGGCGTCGAGATCGGACGCCACGCCGTCGTCAGGAACGCGATTCTGGACAAGAACGTCAAGGTCGCCGAGGGCGCGCACATCGGGGTCGACGCGGAGCGGGATCGCGAGCGCTTCGTCGTCTCCGACGGCGGCATCGTCGTGATCGGCAAGAACGCGGTCGTCGAGGCCTAGGCGATCGGTCGCCGAGCCGGTCCTGTGGAGCGATTGGAACAAAGGCGGCTCATTCCGGGTCTGTCCCCGGTTTTGTGCCGGTTTCGTCTCGGGCTTCTGCCGATTCTCGTCGGGTTCGACCCCTCGACATGAAGGTGTCCATGTTGACCCGCGAGTACCCGCCGGACGTCTACGGCGGCGCCGGCGTGCACGTCGAGTACCTGGCGCGGGAGCTGCAGCGGCTCGTCGACGTCACCGTGCACTGCTGGGGCGCAGACCGTCCGGCGGGCGACGGCCCGCCCGTCGTGGCACACCGCAGCTGGGAGCGGCTCGCATCGAGCGCGCCCTGGGCGGCCGTCCTCGAGACGATCTCGATCGACCTGGAGATGGCCGCGGCCACTGTGGACACCGACCTGGTCCATTCGCACACCTGGTACGCGAATCTCGGTGGTCACCTTGCCAAGCTCCTGCACGGCATCCCGCACGTCGCGACCGTTCATTCGCTCGAGCCGATGCGGCCTTGGAAGGCGGAGCAGCTTGGCGGCGGCTACGCGGTGTCGAGCTGGTGCGAACGCGTGGCGCTGGAGTCGGCCGACGCCGTCATCGCCGTCTCGGCCGAGCACCGCCGGGACCTGCTGGCCTCGTACCCCGCCGTCGATCCCGACCGCGTCTCGGTGATCGGCAACGGGATCGACACAGAGGAATACCGGCCGGACCCCGGCACCGACGTGCTGGACGTGTATGGAATCGACGCCACGAAGCCGTCGGTCGTCTTCGTCGGGCGCATCACCCGCCAGAAAGGCCTCACCTACCTGCTGGACGCAGCCCGCCAGATCGACGAAACAGCCCAGCTCGTCCTCCTCGCCGGCGCACCGGATACGCCGGAGATCGCCGCCGAGATCGAGGCGAAGATGAGCGACGTGCGCGACGCGCGGGGCGGCGTCGTCTGGGTCGAGAAGATGCTGCCCAAACGCGAGGTGATCCAGGTCCTCTCGCACGCGACGGTGTTCGTCTGCCCGTCGATCTACGAGCCGCTCGGGATCGTGAACCTGGAGGCAATGGCCTGCGAGGCGGCCGTCGTGGCGACCGCGACCGGTGGGATTCCCGAGGTCGTCGCAGACGGCGTCACCGGGCTGCTCGTTCCCTTCGACCCCACGGACGACCCGTCTCGCGAGCCCCGCGATCCGGCCCGCTTCGCCGCCGACATCGCCGAGCGCGTGAATGCCCTCCTGCGAGATCCGCAGCGGGCACGGGAGATGGGGATCGCGGGCCGCCGGCGCGCGGTCGAGGAGTTCGGGTGGAGTGCAGTGGCGGATCGCGTCGCCGCGCTCTACCACACGCTCATCTAACTGGCGCGAGCCGCGCGGCGGCGGCCGTCTCCTCTCGCAGGCGGGCAGCGAGCGCGTCGGTCAGCTGACGCTTCTCCAGCCGCCAGCGCCAGTTGCCCTTCGTCGTCCCGGGACGGTTCATCCGCGCTCGGCTGCCGAGACCGAGCACATCCTGCATCGGCACGACGGCGAGAAAGGCCGGGGAGGAGAACGTGAAGCGGATCAAGCTCCAGCTCGGCTCCGTCGGGTCGAGACCCGTCTGGCGGCGCTGCTCCGGCGTGAGCGACCGCCACCAGCCCATCGCCGTCTCGTTGTCGTGCGAGCCGGTGTAGGCGACGCTCGCGACGGTGTGGTTCTCGAGCCGGTGCGGGCTCGAGCGGCGGCCGAAGAACGCGTGCTGCGAGATCCGCATCCCGGGCAGGCCGAGGTCGTCGCGGAGCCGGCGCACCGCCGGCGTGATCACACCGAGGTCCTCGGCGATGAGCGGGAGATGGCCGAGCGCTGCGTCGACGGCGTGGAAGAGAGCTGCACCCGGTCCGTGCTGCCACCGGCCGCGCACAGCGTTTCGGGCGCCCTTCTTCACCGCCCAGGCGGCCACGAAGCCGCGGAAGTGGTCGACGCGGGCAAGGTCGACGAGCTCGAACGTCCGGCGGAAGCGCTCGATCCACCACCGGTACCCGTCCAGGCGGACGCGTCGCCAGTCGTAGAGCGCGCTTCCCCAGAGCTGCCCCTTGGCAGCGAAGAAATCCGGCGCCGCCGCGGCGACCTCGCTCGTCAGGAAGAGCTCCGGTTTCGTGTGCACGTCGACGCTCTTATGCGACACGAAGATCGGCACATCGCCGATCAGCCGCACGCCGCGCGCCGCCGCGTACTCGCGTAGCGCCCTCCACTCGCGGTCGAAGCGCACCTGATCGGCCACGCCATCGCGCCCCGCAACACGCGCATAGTCGTCGATCCAGTACGCGTGCCGCTCTCGAAACGCGTTGACCTCGGCTGCCGAGACACGCGCCCGCGGCGCAGCCGCAAGATCGTGCGACGACGCGAACGCAGACACCGCGTTGTAGGGCGAGCCGAAGGAGTCCGGGGGGCCCAGCGGGAGCACCTGCCACCACGACTGACCCGCCGCGGCAAGCCAGTCGACGAAGCGGTAGGCGTGTTTGCCGAGACGGCCGTCCGGCAACGACGTCGGGTGGAGCAGCACACCGCTCGAGCGCACACGAGTCATGCGCACGGTTCCTACCTGATATTGAGTGAGAGCAATGGCACTGCCGAAGGGCGCTAACCCGCCGGCGAGGATCCAGATCGAGAACGTCTGGCCGATGCTCGACTGCGGCCGCTACCCCGTCAAACGGACCCTCGGCCAGCGGGTCGAGGTCTGGACCGACATCTTCCGCGACGGCCACGAGATCCTCCGCGCCGCGGTGAAATACCGCCCTGTCGGGTCCCGGGCATGGCTCCAGATGCCGATGGAACATCACGAGGCAGATCGCTGGCGCGGCGCCTTCGAGCCGACGTCGCTCGGCCGCTGGCAGTTCGTGATCGAGGCATACGTCGACCGCGCGGCCTCGTGGCGACACGAGCTCGAGCGGAAGGCCGAGGCCGGGCAGGAGGACATCTCGAGCGAGCTTCTCGAGGGCGCGGCGCTGTTGGGTGTGCCCTCGCTCACCGTCGAGGAGGGGCTCGCAGACACGACGAAGGATCGCTCCGAGGTGACGCGCGGCCCCGTGCTCGAGATCGACGTCGACCGCGTGCGGGCGCGCGTGGGCGCGTGGTACGAGCTCTTCCCGCGCTCCTGGGGCGGCTTCACGGGCGTCGAGAAGATGCTGCCGGGACTGGCTGACCTCGGGTTCGACGTCGTCTACCTGCCGCCCATCCATCCGATCGGGCGCACGAACCGGAAGGGCAAGAACAACGCTCTCGTCGCCAATCCCGGCGACCCGGGCAGCCCCTGGGCGATCGGGTCGGAGGAGGGTGGTCATACGGCCGTCGCCCCCGAGCTCGGCACGCTCGCGGACTTCGAGCACCTCGTCGCGCGCGGCGCCGAGCTCGGCGTCGAGATCGCGCTCGACTTCGCGATCCAGTGCTCACCCGACCATCCGTGGCTTCGCGAGCATCCGGAGTGGTTTCACCGCCGGCCGGACGGGACGCTCAAGTACGCCGAGAACCCGCCCAAGCGCTATCAGGACATCTACAACGTCAACTTCGCCTGTCCGGACTGGCGCGGTCTCTGGGAGGCGCTGCTCGACGTCGTCCTCTTCTGGGTCGAGCGCGGCGTCCGCATCTTCCGCGTCGACAATCCGCACACGAAGCCGCTGGCGTTCTGGGAGTGGCTGATCCGCGAGGTCCGCGACCGCGAGCCCGGCGTGGTCTTCCTGGCGGAGGCGTTCACGCGCCCCGTGCGGATGGCGACCTTGGGGAAGGCCGGGTTCTCACAGTCCTACACGTACTACACCTGGAAGAACACGAAGTGGGAGCTGACCGAGTACATGCACCAGCTGACCCACTCGACGATGCCGGAGTTCTTCCGGCCCAACTTCTTCGCCAACACGCCGGACATCCTCCACGAGTACCTCCAGAACGGCGGCAGGCCGGCGTTCGAGGCACGGCTGATACTCGCCGCGACGCTCTCGCCCTCGTACGGCATCTACTCGGGCTATGAGTTGTGCGAGAACGTGCCCGTGCGGAAGGGCAGCGAGGAGTACTTCGACTCCGAGAAGTACGAGGTGAAACAGCGGCAGCTCGAGGGGCCGCTCCTGCCGCTCGTCGAGAAGCTCAACGAGGCTCGACGCGCCAACCCTGCGCTCCAGCGGCTCGACAACCTGCTGTTCCTCGAAACCGCGCACGACGAGGTGATCGCCTACGGCAAGCAGGAGACCGGCAACACGATCATCGTCTGCGTCAACCTCGACACGAAGGCCGCACATGAGGGTCTCGTGGTCGTGCCCGACGCGCTCGCGCTACCCGCCAGCTTTCCGGCGACCGACCTGCTGACCGGGAAGCGCTTTGCGTGGAAGACCGGCGGCAATTACGTCTCGCTGGGACCGGGGCAGGCGCATCTCCTCCGCGTGTAGGGATACGAAGGACGCCGTCGTGGGTACAGCCGTCTCGGATGCCTGAGAACCCGCCAGGTCTCGCCACGGCACAGGAAACCTCCGAGCCGGGTCATTGGTTCGAGAGCGACCCCTTGTGGTTCAAGCGCGCCGTCTTCTACGAGATCCACATCCGCGGCTTCTTCGACGCGAACGACGACGGTTCAGGCGATTTCCGCGGGCTGACGGAGAAGCTCGACTACCTGCAGTGGCTCGGAGTCGACTGCATCTGGCTCCTGCCCATGTACTCGTCGCCGCTCCGCGACGGCGGGTACGACATCGCGGACTTCTACTCCGTGCATCCGGACTACGGGACGGTCGACGACGTCCGGACGTTCCTGGAGGCGGCGCATCGCCGCGGCATCCGCGTGATCGCCGACCTGGTCATGAACCACACGTCGTCCGAGCATCCGTGGTTCCAGGAGTCGCGCGCGAGCCCCGACTCGCCGAAGCGCGACTGGTACGTCTGGTCTCCGACGGACGAGCGTTACCCGGAAGTTCGGATCATCTTCATCGACACCGAGTCCTCGAACTGGACATGGGACCCCGTCGCGGGCGCCTACTACTGGCACCGCTTCTTCGCACACCAGCCGGATCTCAACTTCGACAACCCCGAGGTGCAGGAGGCGATGCTCGACGTCCTCCGCTTCTGGCTCGACCTGGGCCTCGACGGGTTCCGCCTCGACGCCGTGCCGTACCTCTACGAACGCGACGACACGATCTGCGAGAACCTGCCGGAGACACACGCCTACCTGCAGCGCGCGCGAGCGACCATCGACGCCGAGTACCCGGATCGCGTGCTCCTCGCGGAGGCAAATCAGTGGCCGGCAGACGTTGTGGAGTACTTCGGAGCGGGAAACGAGTGCCATATGGCGTTCCATTTCCCGGTCATGCCGCGCATGTTCATGTCCCTCCGCCGCGAGGACGCGACGCCGATCCTGGAGATCCTCGGCCAGACCCCGGAGATCCCTGGGAACTGCCAGTGGGGGCTGTTCCTCCGCAACCACGACGAGCTCACGCTCGAGATGGTCACCGACGAGGAGCGCGATTACATGTACGCGGAGTACGCGAAGGATCCGCGGATGAAGCTCAACCTCGGCATCCGGAGGCGGCTGGCGCCTCTCCTCGACTACGGGCGCGACGAGGTGGAGCTGATGACCGCGATCCTCTTCTCCCTGCCGGGATCGCCGGTCCTCTACTACGGCGACGAGATCGGCATGGGCGACAACGTTTACCTCGGTGACCGCGACGGCGTTCGCACGCCGATGCACTGGACCGGCGACCGCAACGCCGGCTTCTCCCGCGGCGACTTCGCCCAGCTCTACCTACCGCCGCTGATGGACCCCGTCTCCGGCTACCAAGCGGTCAACGTGGAGGCCCAGCTGCGGAATCCAACCTCGCTGCTCCGGTGGCTGCGCCGTTTCGTGGCGCTGCGCAAGGAACACCCGGTCTTCGGGCTTGGGACCTACGACGCGCTGTTGCCGGAGAACACGAAGATCTTCGCGCACATCCGGCGCTACGAGGACGACGTCATCCTCTGCGTCCACAATCTCGCGCGCTCGGCGCAGGCGGTGGAGCTCGATCTGAGCGCGTTCGAGGGTAGGGTGCCGGTGGAGATGTTCGGGCGGACGCGCTTCCCGGCGATCGGGACACTGCCGTACCTGCTGACACTCAGCTCCCGCGGCTTCTTCTGGTTCTCGCTGGAGGAGGACGATGGCTGAGATCGGGCTGGCAGGCCTCGACAGCAACGCACTCGTCGAGTTCATCACCGCTCAGCGGTGGTACGGGTCGAAGACGCGCGAGATCGCCCACGTCCGCATCGTCGACGAGGCGCCTCTCCGCACCGGCGAATCGCCGCTGTGCTCGATCGCGGTCGCCGAGGTTCGCTTCCACCCGGGGACGCACGAGATGTACCAGCTGCTCCTCGGCGCGCGCCCGGTAGCCGAGTCCTGGCAGAGCGCCGTCATCGGCGAGATCGAAGGCTGGACGGTCTACGACGCACTCGCAGACGCGACGCTGGCGCACCTCTTCGTCGACCTGATGCACGGCGACACCACGCTCGAAGGCGGCGAGGGCGCGATCGAGCTCCATCCGGTGGACGGCGGCGTCTCCGACGACTGGCAAGCCCTCGAGCCCCGCGTCGTCACCGCCGAGCAGTCCAATTCCTCGGTGATCTTCGGCGACGACCTGATCCTGAAGGTGTACCGCCGACTCGAAGCCGGCATCAATCCGGAACTGGAGCTGCTTCGCTTCCTCACCGACCGGGGCTTTCCCAACATTGCGCCGCTCGCGGGCTGGTTCTCGTATGCCGGCCGGCCGCTCGACGCGACGCTCGGCGTGCTCCAGCGGTTCGTCGTCGGCGGCACGGACGGCTGGGACTTCGCGCAGGACTCGCTCGCGGGCGATGCGGAGACGTTCCTCGCCACCGTCGGCCGGCTCGGCGTCGTCACGGGAGCCCTGCACACCGCGCTCGCCTCCGACCCCACCGACCCCAGCTTCACGCCGGAGGTCCCGAGCGTGGAGTCGCTGGGGCTCCTCGTCGCCTCCGTCGACGAGGAGATCGAGCGCGTCTTCCTCGACCTCCCGGAGGACGACGACGAGCTGGCGCCGATCATCGGCCGGGGCGAGGAGGTGCGTGAGCAGCTTCGCCTGTTATCCCTCGCCGGATCGGTTGGACGGGTCATCCGGCACCACGGCGACTATCACCTCGGCCAGGTGCTCTGGACCGGGGACGACTGGATCGTGATCGATTTCGAGGGCGAGCCGGCTCGGTCGCTCTCGGAGCGGCGCCAGAAGCGGTCGCCGCTGCGCGACGTCGCCGGCATGCTGCGATCGTTCGCCTATGCGGCTCAGGCGGCGCCGATGCTGCGGGGCGCCGACCCGCCGCCGAACTTCGAGCAGCGGGCGCGCGACGAGTTTCTGGCGGGATACCTCGACGAGGTCGAGCCGAGCCTGCTGCCGCCCGGCGAGGGCGCCATCGCCAGGCTGCTGTCGGTCTTCGAGCTCGAGAAGGCCGTGTACGAGCTCCGCTACGAGCTCGACAACCGCCCCGACTGGATCGGCATCCCCGTGAGCGGGATCGACCGCCTGCTCCACGCCGGCGTCGCGTGAAAGCCGATGGCGACATCGCCCGCCTCCTCGCGCGCGACCATCACGAGCCGCACGCCTATCTCGGTGCGCACCGGACGCGGGACGGCGTCATCTTCCGCTGCTTCAAGCCCGGTGCCGAGTGGGTGCGAGTCCTGCCCGAGGGCCACGCCCCGTTCAAGCTCAGACGGACGCACAAGGAGGGCCTCTTTGCCGGCACGCTCGCCGGCGTCGGGCACCCGCCTCGGTACGAGCTCGAGCTGAGCTACCCGGAGTGGCAGGTCGTCGTCGAGCACGACCCCTATTCCTTCCTGCCCTCGGTTGGCGAGCTCGACGTCCACCTGGCGGCGGAAGGACGTCACGAGGAGCTCCAGCGGGCGCTCGGAGCACACCCGCGGGAGCTGGACGGCATCGCCGGGACCGCGTTTGCGGTCTGGGCGCCGAGCGCCCGCTCGGTCAGCGTCGTCGGCGATTTCAACAACTGGGACGGCCGGGTGCATCCGATGCGCAGCCTCGGCGCTTCCGGCATCTGGGAGCTGTTCGTGCCCGAGCTCGAGGAGGGTGCGATCTACAAGTCCGAGATCCGCGCACCGAACGGAGCGCTGCTCCTGAAGGCCGACCCGCTCGCGGCGGGCACCGAGGAGCCGCCGCGCACCGGCTCGGTCGTCTTCCGCTCGAGACACGCCTGGGAGGACCGGGACTGGCTCGAGAGGCGGGCGCACGCACGCGCATGGGCCGAGCCGATGTCGATCTACGAGGTGCATCTCGGCTCCTGGCGCCTGAACCCGCTCGAGGGCAACCGGTCGCTGACGTACCTCGAGCTCGCCGACGAGCTCTGCGATTACGCCGTCGAGATGGGCTTCACGCACGTCGAGCTCCTGCCCGTGATGGAGCATCCGTTCGGCGGCTCGTGGGGCTATCAGGTGACGGGGTTCTTTGCACCCACCGCTCGCTACGGCTCCCCCGACGAGATCCGGACGCTGGTCGACCGGTTCCACGCTCGCGGGCTCGGCGTGATTCTCGACTGGGTGCCGGCGCACTTCCCGAACGACGAGTTCGCCCTCGCGCGCTTCGACGGCACAGCGCTGTACGAGCACGCCGACCCCCGTCGAGGCGCGCACCCGGACTGGGGCACGCTGATCTTCAACTACGGGCGCACCGAAGTCCGGAACTTCCTTCTTTCCAGCGCGCTCTCCTGGCTCGAGGACTTCCATGCCGACGGGCTGCGCGTCGACGCGGTCGCCTCGATGCTCTACCTGGACTACTCGCGGGCAGCAGGCCAGTGGCTACCGAACGTGTTCGGCGGCCGCGAGAACCTCGAGGCCGTTGCCTTCCTCCGCGAGCTGAACGAGGTCGTGCACCGTCGCGTGCCGGGAGTCGTGATGGCGGCCGAGGAGTCGACGGCGTGGCCGGCCGTCTCACGGCCGACCGATGCCGGCGGGCTCGGCTTCGGGTTCAAGTGGAACATGGGCTGGATGCACGACACGCTCGAGTACTTCAAGCGCGATCCCATCTACCGCGTGCATCACCAGAACGACATCACGTTCAGCCTCGTCTACGCGTTCAGCGAGAACTTCGTGCTGCCGCTCTCGCACGACGAGGTCGTGCACGGCAAGGGCTCGCTGCTCGGCAAGATGCCCGGCGACCGGTGGCAGCAGCTCGCCAACCTGCGCGCGCTCTACGGCTACATGTGGGCGCACCCGGGCAAGAAGCTCCTCTTCATGGGCGGCGAGCTTGCGCAGGAGCGCGAGTGGAACCACGACGCAAGCGTCGACTGGCACCTTCGCGACCAGCCCGACCACGCCGGCGTCCAGGCGCTCGTGCGTGACCTCAACCACGCGTACCGGAACGAGCCTGCCCTGTGGGAGGTGGACTTCGAGCCGGCGGGTTTCGCCTGGCTCGAGTCGAACGACGCGGCCGCGAACGTGATCGCCTTCGCCCGGGTCTCACGCGACGGAGGCCGTGTCGTCGTCTGCGCCTGCAACTTTTCTCCGGTGCCGCGTGAGGGGTACCGGGTCGGTCTTCCGCGAGCGGGCGGCTGGCGCACGCTCGTGAACACGGACGACGCGCGCTACGGCGGCTCGGGGGCGCGTGGCGGCCCGGTCCTGGCCGAGGAGATGCCGTGGCACGGCCAGCAGTTCTCCGCGGCGTTGACGCTCCCGCCGCTCGGGGTCGTCTGGCTCGTGCCCGAGGGGCAATGACAGCCGCCGGGGGGGTCGGCCAAGTCGAAGGTGTCTGGCCGGGGACGCCGTTTCCGCTCGGCCCGATATGGGACGGGGAGGGCACGAACTTCTCGCTGTTCTCGGAGAACGCGGAACGCGTCGAGTTGTGCCTGTTCGACGAGAGTGACCGCGAGACGCGGATCGAGCTGACCGAGCGGACGGCGTACCAGTGGCACGGCTACCTCCGTGGGGTCGGCCCCGGTCAGCGGTACGGCTACCGGGTCCACGGCCCCTACGACCCGAACCGCGGTCACCGCTTCAACCCCGAGAAGCTGTTGATCGACCCGTACGCGAAGGCGATCGAAGGGCCGATTCGCTTCGACGCCGGGCGCGTCCTCCCGTACCGGGCGGGCGGTGACGACCTCGAGCCCGATCCCGAAGACGACGCGGCGGCGATCCCCAAGTGCGTGGTCGTCGACCAGTCATTCGACTGGGAGGGCGACCGCCCGCTCGGAACGCCGTGGCACCAGACGGTCATCTACGAGACACACGTCCGTGGCTTCACGAAGCTCCACCCTGCTGTACGCGACGATCTTCGCGGCACGTACGCGGGCCTCGCCGCCGACGACGCAATCGAGCACCTGCGCTCGCTGGGCGTCACCGCCGTCGAGCTCCTGCCCATCCACCACATCGCCGACGAGGACTTCCTGCACACGCGCGGCCTGACCAACTACTGGGGGTACTCGACGGTCGGGTTTCTCGCTCCGCACGCGCTGTACGCGGCGACGGGAACGCGCGGCGAGCAGGTGCGCGAGTTCAAGGGAATGGTCAAGGCGCTTCACCGGGCCGGGATCGAGGTGATCCTCGACGTCGTCTACAACCACACGGCGGAGGGGAACCATCTCGGCCCCTGTCTCTCGTTCAAGGGCGTCGACAACGTCTCCTACTACCGGCTGATGCCTGGCGATCTCCGCCATTACATGGACTTCACCGGGACGGGCAACAGCCTCAACCCGGTGCACCCAAGCGTGCTCCGGCTGATCATGGACTCGCTCCGCTACTTCGTGATCGAGTGCCACGTCGACGGCTTCCGCTTCGATCTCGCGTCGGCGCTCGCCCGCGAGTTCTACGACGTCGACCGTCTTTCGTCGTTCTTCGACGTCATCCACCAGGACCCCGTGCTCTCGCAGGCGAAGCTGATCGCCGAGCCGTGGGACGTCGGCCCCGGCGGCTACCAGGTCGGCAACTTCCCGGTGCTCTGGGCGGAGTGGAACGGCAAGTACCGCGACTGCATCCGCGACTTCTGGCGCGGGCAGGGGAATCTCGGCGAGTTTGCGTCGCGGTTCACGGGTTCCAGCGACCTCTACCAGGACGACGGCCGCAGACCATCGGCGTCGATCAACTTCGCCACCTGCCACGACGGCTTCACGCTCGCCGACCTCGTCTCCTTCAACCAGAAGCACAACGAAGCGAACGGCGAGGGCGGTCGCGATGGCTCCGATGACAACCGCTCGTGGAACTGTGGCGCCGAGGGCGCGACGAGCGATCCCGCAGTGCTCACGCTTCGGGAGCGGCAGCAGCGGAATTTCCTCGCCACCCTGTTCCTGTCGCAGGGGGTGCCGATGCTGCTCGGTGGTGACGAACTGGGCCGCACCCAGCTTGGCAACAACAACGCCTGGTGTCAGGACAACGAGATCTCATGGTTCGACTGGCAGCTCGACGAGCGACGGGAGCGCCTGCTGGCGTTCACGCGCCGGCTAATCGTGCTGAGGCGAAGCCACCCTCTCTTCCATCGCTCCCACTTCTTCGCGGGTCGGACGATCAACGGCTCCGGCCTTCCGGACATCTGGTGGTTCCGCCCCGACGGGCTGCGGATGGCCCAGCACGACTGGCAGGCAAACGAGCCCTGCCTCGGCGTCTTCCTGAACGGCGACGAGATTCCCGATCGGCGCGAGGACGGCGAGCACATCAGGGATGACTCGTTCCTCGTCCTTCTGAACGCGGGCGAAGAGTCGGTGACGTTCCGGCTGCCGCCCTCCCGCTTCGGCCGCCGCTGGATGTTCGAGCTGTCCACGTACGACCTGGAGGCCGAGGAGCTGATCTACCGGCACCGCCAGGAGATCGTGCTCGCGCCGCGATCGCTCGTCCTGTTCCGTCGCGTCTGACCGAGGGCGCTTAACCAGTCGTCGGCGCGCCCGCCGGATACATGCGCTCGGTGTAGTCCCGCAACATCCGCGTCGCCGTGAACGCCGGGCCGCACGTCACGAGCGCCGCCTTCACTTTCTCGCACCACGCATTCGGGACGCCGGAGGCGTCGCGCTCGTAGAAGAGCGGGATCACCTCGTCCTCGAGCAGGTCGTAGAAGCGAGTCGCGTCGGTCTCGTCGTCGCCCTTGTCGCCCGGGATCGCCCAGCCGTTGGCACCGTCATATGCCTCCGCCCACCAGCCGTCGAGCACGCTCAGCTGCAGCGCGCCGTTGAAGGTCGCCTTCATGCCGCTCGTGCCGCTCGCCTCCATCGGGCGTCGCGGGAGGTTGACCCAGACGTCACAGCCGGAGACGAGTTGCCGCGCGATCCGCAGGTCGTAGTCCTCGACCACGACGATGCGCTCGGCCTCCGTCCTACCTTCGCGCCGCAGCTGGAAGATCCGCTGCAGCGTCCCCTTGCCCTCCTCGTCGCTCGGGTGCGCCTTCCCCGCGATGAGGAGTTGCACAGGGTTCGCACCGGAGAGGATCCGCCGCACGCGATCGGCGTCGTAGGTGAGCAGGTGCAACCGCTTGTAGGTGGCCAGACGGCGCGCGAAGCCGAGCGTGAGCGTGTCCTCCTCGAGGCTCCGGGAAATGGCCCGCACCTCTTCGATCTGCTCGCCCCGAAGGAGCTGGTCCTCTTCGGTCTTCACCCGGATGAACTCGACGAGGCGCCGCCGCGCGTCGCTGCGCGCGCTCCAGAGCTCGGCGTTCGGGATGTCGGACACCGCCTCCCAGGTGTCGGGATCACCGGCTCGCCACAGCCAGTCGTTCCCGAGGTGGCGCGCGAGCAGCTCGGCCATCGGATCGCCCAGGAACGTGGGCAGATGCGCGCCGTTCGTCACGTAGCCGATGGGAACGTCGTCCGCCGAGGCCGCGCCGAACAACGGCTGCCACATCTCACGGGCGACCTCGCCGTGGAGCCGGCTGACGCCGTTCCGGCGGTCGCTGACGTGCAGTGCGAGCGCGGTCATGCCCGGCCGCTCGCCCGCGTCAGCGGGATCGATTCGGCACAGCGCCAGGAAGGTCTCGTCGTCGACCCCGAGCCGGCGCGCCAGGTCGCCGAAGGCATCCAGGAACTCCTCCCGCCGGTACGTCTCGTTCCCGGCCGGGACGGGCGTATGCGTCGTGAAGACGACGCGCTCGCGGACGCCGGCGAGCGTCTCCTCGAACGGCGTTCCGCCGGAGACCCTCGCCGCGGCGACCTCGAGGGGCGCCAACGCGGGATGACCCTCGTTCAGGTGCAGCACCGACGGCTCGATGGCGAGCGCCTCGAGCACCTTCGCGCCCCCGAGCCCCAGCAGGCCGTACTGGGCGAGACGGATGGCCCGGTTTCCCTCATACAGCCGAGCAGTCGTCCAGCGTTGGACCTCGTCGTTGACGGGGATCTCGGTGTCGAGCAGGAGCAACGGCACCCGGCCGACGTCCACCCGCCACACCTGGAACGTCAGCGGAGCGCCCGAGAGCGTCACCGTCAGACGCAGCGGAGACCTGTCGTCGTTCGTCACCCGGGCCAGCGGCAGCCCCTTCGGGTCGAGCGCGAGCCAGTACTCGTGCTGCCGACCGGTCAGATCGAGGCGCTGGCGGAAGTAGCCCCGCCGATAGAGGAGCCCGATCCCGATCATCGGCAGCGCCTGGTCGCTCGCCTCCTTGAGGATGTCGCCGGCAAGCACGCCGAGCCCGCCCGAGTAGATCGGCAGCGAGACGTGGAAGCCGAACTCGGCGCAGAAGAACGCGACGGGCCCGTCGATCCCGGCCCAGTCGCCGTCCGGCCGCTCGAGATAGGCGGACATCGTCTCCGTGAGCCTCTGAATCCGCTCCATCAGCTCCGGGGTCTGCTCCGCGCGCTCCTGCGTCCGCGGCCACAGGTCGTTCAGGAAGCGGACGGGATTCGCGCCGGAGAGGCCCCAGCGGTGCGGGTTGATGTCGCGGAAGACGCCCTCCCCGTCGGGGAGCCAGCTCCACGCGTAGTTGTAGGCGACGCGGGCGAGCGGCTTGAGGCCCTCGGTCAGCCTGTCCGCGAGAAGAGCGGCGCGCGTCTCGAGGTCGGCCGCACCAGGCGCGAAGTTGGAGAAGCCGGAGAAGCCGGACACGCCGATATTCCTACCCGAGCGGGCCCGGCCCCTCCCGGACAACCGGCGCTCGGGCTCCGGGACGTCGGAGCCGCCTCAACCGAGAGCGCCGAGAACGTCGCGGAAGTCGCGGAACGGCTCGTAGCGAAGCCCCTGCTCCTCGAGCCAGCGGGCAAGGCCGTTGCGCGCGAAGACGCGCTCGGCGGCAAGCGCGGCGCAGCGGTCGGAGTACCCGTCCCCGACGTAGACGTACGGTCCATCCACCAGCACGCCCCGCTTGCACGCCTCGCCGCAGATCGTGCAGATCGCCTCGTCGCGCCACACGGGCCGCCAGCCGTCGGGTCGTACGTCGAGTGAGTTGGCGAGGACCTGCAGCTGGATCCCTTCCCGCTCGAGCACCGGCTCGATCAGCTCGTGGAAACCGCTGGAGACGATCACCGGTCGGTGGCGCGCAGCCAGCTCGTGGAGTCCGTCGCGCACGATCACGTGTTCGCGCACCCACCGGACGCCCTGCTCGAGCGGCAGCGTGACCGTCCCGATCTCGGCGGCGATCACCTCGTGCAGCGTGAGGCCGTCACCGAGCACTCCTTCCATCTGTTCGTAGACGACGCGGTCACCGAAGCGCTCGAGGATCATGTGGAGGCTGTCGACCTCGGTGCACGTCCCGTCCCAGTCGAGAGCGAGCCTCGGCGTCATGCCGTCACCCTAGTGCCCGCTCCAGTGGCGCTGTCGTCGTCCTGAGCCGTCGACGGAGCGGGCACTAGACTCGCCCGCGTGACGATGCGGCTGGACGTTTCGCGAGAAGAGGCACTCGCACGCGCGGCCGAGCTGATCGGAGAGGCGTGGCGCAGCTTCGACCACTTCCGCCCGGGCCAGCCGCCGATCGGCGAGCGCGTGCGCGCTCTTACCGCTCTCGGCCTTCCGGAAGGCCCCTCCCCCGCGCTCGGTGTCCTCGACGACGCGGCGCTCGCGCTCGACGAGAGCCTGGCGCAGCCTCGACCGCGCTTCTTCGCGTTCGTCGGCTCCTCCGCGCTCGAGATCGCAGTCATCGGCGACGCACTCGCGTCCTGCTTCGATCCGAACCTCGCCGCGTGGGCGGCAGCCGCGACCGAGATCGAGCGCCAGACCGTCGACTGGGTCTCGTCCTTCGTCGGCTATCCGGCGAAGGCCGGCTCGTTCACGAGCGGCGGCACGATCTCGAACTTGACGGCACTCGCGGCGGCGCGCGAGCGCGCCGTCCCCGGTGCTCGGCGCGACGGGCTCCACGACCGGCGGCTTGCCGTCTACTGCTCGAGCGAGTCGCACTACTCGACCACACGCGCGGCGGAGCTGCTCGGGGTCGGCTCGGCGGGCATCCGAGCGCTCCCCCTCGACCCCCACCGACGGCTCGACCCGGTCGACGTCGCAGCGGCGATCGACACCGACCGCGCAGCTGGGATCGTGCCGGTCGCCGTCATCGCGACGGCCGGGACGACCCTCACGGGAGCCGTCGACCCCATCGACGAGCTCGCAGACGTGTGCGCCGAACGTGACCTGTGGCTGCACGTGGACGGCGCCTACGGGCTCCCGGCTGCCGCCGTCCCGGCCACAGCCGAGATGTTCGCCGGCGTCGAGCGGGCCGATTCGGTGTCGATCGACGCACACAAGTGGCTGTTCATGCCGAAGGCGTGCGGCGTTCTGCTCGTCCGGCGCCGTGAGGACCTGGAGGCGGCGCTCGCGCACGAGGAGGACTACCTCCCGCACGAGCGGGACGAGCCGCACGCGGTCGACATCACGCTCGAGTACTCGCGCCCGTTCCGCGCACTCAAGCTGTGGCTCGGGCTCCGCGCCCACGGTGCCGCCGCATTCCGCGATGCCATCGAGCGGAACCTCGCGCAGGCACGCGTGCTCTACGACGCCGTCCTCGCTCACGACGAGCTCGAGCCCGTCTGCGGGCCGCCGTCGCTCTCGATCGTGCCGTTTCGCCACGCTCCACCCGGCATCGCCGACATCGACGAACACAACAGCAGGTTGATCCTCCGTCTCCAGGAAAGCGGCCGGGTCTGGGTCGCCCCGGCGCGGATCGACGGCAAGGTGTGCCTCCGCCCGTGCATCGTCAACTTCCGCACGACGGACGAGGACGTGCTGGCGATCGTCGAAGAGGCGACCCGGATCGGCAGCGAGCTCAGGACCCGAGACTGACCGATCCGTCCTCGCCGAGCGTCCAGTGCGGGTTGTGGGCGACCTCCCACGGATGGCCGTCGGGGTCGAGGAAGACGCCCGAGTAGCCTCCCCAGAAGGTCGCCGCGCCGGGGCGGACCACCGTGGCGCCCGCCGCCTTCGCTTCGGCCAGCACAGCGTCGACCTCCGCGGGC
>Ga0066710_100000872_pt1 | contig 20496 bp, 16 predicted proteins | sample GraSoiAngelo_159_FD_79666 | JGI IMG/M metagenome (GOLD analysis project Ga0066710, IMG submission 79666) | Grasslands soil microbial communities from the Angelo Coastal Reserve, California, USA - 14_1009_16_40cm | ecosystem: Environmental > Terrestrial > Soil > Grasslands | place: USA...
AATTCCGTCGGCCCGTATCCAGAAGGCGTCCAGCTCGCCTGTTACCGGATCGAGCTCGACCTGGTCCACGCGCCCGATGTCACCATCAATCGCGTGCACTCGCGCACCACTGGTGATGTCGACCCACCGCAACGGCTTGCTGATGTTGACTATGCCCAAGTCAGAGGAGGCCAAGCCGCGCCAGATCCGCGTGCAGACAACTGGCGGGGGCACCGGCGGCAACGGCGGCAACGGACAGACAACCCACCCTGTGACCTGTCCCAGACCAGCTTGGCAGCAGCGAGCTCAGGAGCTCAGACGCGAGCTCCAGGCGCTCGGCGATCAGGGGACGCTGGCGACGAATGTCGTCCAGCGCGTCGAACAACCGCGTGGCAATGACCTGCGCGGGAAGCGAGCCGCCGAGGTCACTCGCGGCCTTCAGCCGGCCGAGGCCGAGGGACGTGATCGCGCGCCGCGCTCCGTCGGCTCTGCGCGCATGACGGATCAGGACCGAACCACGCCTGGGTGATCCAGCGGGGCTTCTGCAACGTAAGTTTGCTAGCCTCACCCCTTCAGGAGCTCCCCTGGCACGATGCCGAGCACGTACACCACGGCGTATCTGATAGGCGCGCTGCTGTTCGTGCCGGTCTGGCTCCTGCTCTACTGGCGCTACCCGGCTGGACGCCGAGAGATGCTGGTGATGAGCGGCATCTTCGTCGTGATTGGCGTCCCGATGGAGCTGCTGATCTTCTCGAAAGACTGGTGGCACCCCGAAACGATCACTGGCACCACCGTGGGAGTGGAGGACGTGGTCTACTCCATCGGCAACGGTGGCTACATGGCTGCGCTGTACGGCGCGGTCTTCCGCGGCCAACCAGTCCAGAGCCGTGCGACGCCAGGCTGGCTCGCGCGCCTGGCACCGTTGGCGGCCATCTCGGTGCTGCCCCTGGCACTGTTTTATGGCCTCGGGATCCACTCCTTTGTGGGCACCACGATCGGAAGCCTGATTGCGTTGGGGCTGATCCTCTCGATGCGCCGCGACCTGATCCAGGTAGCACTCGTGACCGCGTTGATTGGGACGGCGTTGGCGATTCCGGTGTACTTCATCATGGAAGCGGTCTTTCCAGGTTGGATCGCGGCCACGTGGGACCTGCGGCGGCTGTCTGGCATCGTGGTCGTGGGCATCCCCGTGGAAGACCTGATCTGGTACCTCTACACGTCAGCCCTGTGGAGCACGTACTACAAGTTCGCCACGGGTGTCCGGTTGGAGCGGGGGTTGGCACTCGTCAGCGGGACGCCGCTGCGCGTCACACGAGCGGGTCACGAGGGCGGCTAGAGAAGTTCGGCCGACAAGCCGCTTTTCGGCACATGCCGCAGTCGGCCGAACTTCTCGTCCAAGGTTGCCTGGGAAGGCGGCCACCGAGATTCCGAGGCATTCTCCACACTTTCGGCCGCCTTCCCAGGCTCGCCGCCCCGGCTGTCAAGCGCCGATTTAGCCAGTCGTCCGTATGGCGGCTTCCTGGCACAACCTGCTGCATCGGCGCGCACGAAAGACGTAGCTTAGTAGGACAAAAGCTGTGCTCGAGTCGCTCGACGCCCACGCCAGCGGTACTGGCGCGTCGCCTACCGATGTGCTGGTGCTGGGCGCCGGAGTGTCCGGGCTGGCTGCAGCCGCGCGGCTGACGCAGGCCGGTTGCACGGTACGCGTCCTGGAGGCACGCGACCGCATCGGCGGACGGGTGCTCACGCTGCGTGGCGAGGGGTGGCCCGTGCCCGTAGAGCTCGGCGCGGAGTTCGTACAGGGCCGCGTGTCGGTGCTGTTCAAATTAGCCGAGCAGGGCGGGCTGCCCGTCGTCGAGCTGAATGGGTCCCGCGTGCAGTCGCATGCTGGCCAGCTCGCCCGCTTTGACGGGCGGTTCCCCGGCTTGGAGGAGATCCTCTCGCAACTCCCGGAGCTCGGCGCCGAGGAAGACCAGAGCTTCGCCCAATTCCTGGCCACCTGCTGCGCCGATGAATCGCTCGCCGATGCCCGAGACCTGGCCAGGACCTGGGTGGAAACGTACGACGCTGCCGATCCCGATCGGCTAAGCGTCCGCTCCCTCCTGCGCGAGCGCAGGGCCGAGCGTGAGATCGCAGCCGATCGCGCGTTTCGGCTGGTGACCGGCTATGACGCGGTTCCGAAGGCGCTGCACCAGGGCATCGCGGCGGAACGCGGCCGCGTAGAGTTGGAGACGATTGCGACCGAGGTCCGCTGGTCGCCGGGTGCAGTCAGCGTTGAAGCATCTGATTCGCGCGGCGCTGTACGCGGCTCGTTCACTGCACGCCGCCTGGTGGTGGCGCTGCCACTCGGCGTACTTCAAGCGCCTCCGACTGAGCCGTTCGCGATCCGATTCACTCCGCCGCTCGCCCAGAAAGACGCCGCGGTGCGAGGGCTGGAGATGGGCCACGTGGTCAAGCTCGTCTTCGCGTTCAAGGAGCGGTTCTGGGAGCGGCTGTTTCCTGACGAGGTCGGCTTTCTGATCGCCTCCGACGAACCACTCCAGGGGTGGTGGACCGGCTATCCGGTGTATGCGCCGGTTCTGGTCGGGTGGGCGGGCGGCCCGGCCGCCGATGCGTTTGCAGGCCTGGCCACCGAGCAGCGCCTGGATCGCGCCCTGGATTCTCTGGGGCGGACTCTGCGCGTAGGCCGCGCGGAGATCGATCGCGAGATTGTCACCTGCAGCACACACGACTGGGCAGCGGATCCCTTTGCTCGTGGCGCCTACAGCTACGTGCGTGTCGGCGGGATCGAGGCGCAGGCGGCTCTCGCCAGCCCGGTCGAGAACACGCTGTTCTTCGCCGGCGAAGCGACCGAGCTTGACGGGCTTCAGGCAACCGTGCATGGAGCGCTGGCTGCCGGCCAGCGTGCGGCCGATGAGGTCCTCCAGGGCCTGAAAGCCGAATCCGTACGCTAGTCCCGGGCCAGGTCCACGGTGTTGCCGCGGTAGCCCAAGCGACTCAGCATCTTCCAAGGCGGAGCTCACGGGCGTCCAAGGTTGCCTCGTTAGATTGACCTCATCGCTCATCCGAACGACGGTCAACGTTCGTCAGATGGCTTTGAGGAGAACTCCCGATGCCCAAGAAAATGTCCCGGCGGCTGGTCGCGCTGAGCGCCTCCGCCGTCGCAAGCGTCTACCTCGCCGGCCTGCTGTCAACGCGCACGGCCGCGGATAGCCTCTCCGCTTCGGTTGGCGGTGACACCGCGACGGTGTCCACGCCGGTTCCGACCGTCGCGACCAGCGGAGCGGACGCAACCAGCGTGCCCGCGGTCGTCGTTGGAGCCTCGGCGACCGCTACCCCGGCGTCGACCGCTACGCCAACGACACCTTCGACCGCCACGCCTGCTGCCACGCCAACCTCTGCTGCTAGCACGGCGACGCCTGCTGCCGGCCCTTCGAGCACCAGCTATGCGGATGGCGCCTACACCGCAACAGGCTCCTCCCGGTTCGGCAATGTGACCGTGTCTGTCACCACTTCCGGAGGCAAGATCGGCAACGTTCAGATCACGAAGGTCACGACGACATTTCCCGTTTCGCGCATTGCCTCGCTGCCGGCTCAGGTGGTGCAGACGCAGACCGCCAGCGTCAACGCCGTCACTGGCGCCACCGCAAGCTCGCAGGCATTCAAGCAAGCGGTCCAACAGGCACTGGCGCAGGCGCTCGACGCGCGCTCCACCGCGGCTGCCGGATAACGCACAAAGAAATCCACCAGACCGCGACTCTCACTCGCTTCAGCGACTCTTCGCATGGCTGCCGGCCCTTCGAGCGCCGGCAACCGTGCGGGAAAACTGGGGTCCGCTCTGATTTCGAAAGGGTGACAGACATCCATGCACACCACCACCACCACCCGCGCCCAGGCAGCGCCGGCCCATCGCTCCGCCGCGCGTCCTGCGCTCCCGCGTTTGCGTCAGTTCCTCCGCACGCCGAAGGGTTCGCTGCTGGCCATTTTCGTGGGCCTGTTCGGCCTTGGCGCCACGGCCGTCGGATGGCAGCTTGCCTTGCCACACATGCTCGCGGCGGTGCTGGGCGCCAGCTTGACAGACGTCGCGATCAATCGGTTCGATCGGCGCACGCCGAGTTGGCCCACCTCGGCACTCCTCTCCGGACTCATCGTCGGTTTCGTGCTCGGTCCAGCTACTCCGTGGGCCGTAACCGTCGCGGTTGGCATCCTGGCGACCGTGTCGAAGCACCTGCTCACCACGAATCGCTGGCACATCTTCAATCCGGCCGGACTGGCGCTGCTTGCATCGGTGGTTCTGTTTGGCACAGGCCACAGCTGGTGGGGCGCGCTGCCGGACCTCAGCTGGCCGTTCGCGCTGCTGCTCCTGGCTGGCGGCGCCTTCATCGTCGATCGCATCAACAAGTTCCCGCTGGTGCTGTCGTTCCTGGGCGTGTCCTACGGGCTGCTGTTGGCGCTCGGCCGGATCGATCCGTTGACGGCCGCCGAGTTGTTCCGCACTCCGTTCCTGCAGGCCACGCTGTTTCTCGCGTTGTTTATGCTGACCGACCCGCCCACCTCGCCCAGCCGTTACACCGACCAGGTGGCGATCGGTGTCCTCGTCGCCTGCTCGAGTGTCGCGGCCAAGCTACTGGGCGCCGGCCAGGCCTACCTGCTGGTTGGTTTGCTGGTGGGCAACGGCGCGCTGGCGGTGCGACGCTGGCTCAACGAACGCCGCGCAGTGCGGCGCTCGGTACGCCCTGCGCTGAAACTGAGTGCGGAAACCACCATGCCGCTCGCGTGAGCCGACGCCCTCTCGCGCCGCCGCACTGACCAATCGAGTGAGGCGCTTGCAAAAAGGCTACGATCAAGAAGGCTCGGACCGAGGACGGGAGGTGAGCTATACTCGCTGCGACTGGCCTGACGTCCCGCTTCGTTGCGCTTTCGACCGCACGTTGATCGGCTCACGTATCTGATCGCTCGGCACTGCCAGTCCGCCGAGCTATTCTCCACTCACCCGAAGGGAGCCGTCACGATGTCGGCCGATACCACTTTGACCTGCCGCGATTGCGGTCAGGCGTTCACATTCACAAGCGGCGAGCAGGACTTCTACGCCAGCCGGGGTTTTTCAGAACCCAGCCGCTGCCCGGATTGTCGGGCTGCGCGCAAATCTCAGCGCGATAGCGGATCCTCTTACGATAGCTATGGCTCATCGTCGTACGGCGGCGGGTATGGCTCGGGCGGACGCGGGCCGCGCGAGATGTTCAGCGCCACGTGTTCGAGCTGCGGTAAGGAAGCGCAGGTACCGTTTCAGCCTAGCGGCGATAAGCCTGTGTATTGCTCGGATTGCTTCCAGCAACGCGGCGGAAACAGCCGCGGCGGGTACGGCGGCCGATCAGGCGGCCGGAGTCGGTACTGAGGTGCCTCGGCGACAGCAACGCCGACCCACGTACAGGAAAGGCGCCCCCAAAGCGCCACGGGAAGACTCGGGCGCATTGGACGCGAGCGCACGCCGCGTGCTGGCCGCTCACGGCGGTGACCCTCGGCGTCTGGAGGCGCTCGTCCACGACCTCCAGCAGGTACGCGACGAAGCCGATCGACTCGCGTTTCAGGACCCGTCGCCTGACGCGCTTCGCGAATATCGTCGAACGAGTCGCGAGCTGGCCGAAGCGCAGCGTGCGTTCGCGATGGCATCGAGCAGCTGATGCACGTCGAGCCGCGCGACGGAGAGTCCTTCGACCAGATGCTGCGTCGCTTCAAGACGAGCATGGACAAGTCGGGCATCCTGCGCGAGTACAAGCGCAGGCGCTACTTCAAGACGAACGGCGAGCTTCAGCGCGACAAGGCCAAGGCCGCCGCGCGTCGGCGTACGCGGCGAGCCCGCGTGCCGCGGCGCCCACGGCCGCAGCGTTAATAGCGCGAAGCTGAACAGTTCATCTGCGACGCGCTGCCGCCACCGTCACAGGGTCTTCGTGTCGCCTGGACTGGGCGGCAGCAGCTCACGTTCGATGCGCTCGCGAATGGCGTCGCGCACGCTGCGATACACCTGCAGCGGCCGAACACCCGCTGCCTGCCAGTTACCCGTCCGCGGGTGGAGGTGGGTCGGTCGTCTGTGTAATAACTGGCACGCGCTCAGACGGCGGCTCGGGATCGCTCGACATCGCGCATCGAGGGCACGTGTCATCTACCAGACAGTGACCATCCGGGTCGCCACCCGCGGCTAACAGCAGTTGTCCTTGCGGACAATGTGAGCTTTGACGCGCCGGGTCGGCGCACTCGACGAGATGCCACGCCATCGGCCGGGAGGCGCGCGACGGATCAAGCGTTCCGGATGACTGCACTACAACGCGCCAATGGAGGCGCTTGCCACCGCGCGACTGAAACCTGCTCACCGCTTACTTCTTTTTGGGCCCCTTATTGACCATCGGCGCCTTGGGGGGCGTTTTCGTTTTGTTGCCGCCTTTTTTAGACATCGCACACCTCCATTGGGATCTGGCGAATAGCTCGCCTCACGGTGCGGCTAGTAGCGGTTGCGACCGCCGTAGCGACCGCCGCCGGATCGATTCGCGCCGCCTCGCTGTTTCTCGAAGCAGGTCGAGCAGTAGACGGGTTTGTCTCCGCTGGGTTGGAACGGAACCTGTGCTTCCTGACCGCAGCTCGAGCACGTCGCGCTGAACATCTCGCGCGGCCCGCGGCTTCCGCCGTAGGACGATCCGTACCCACCACTGCCATACGACGAGCCGCCTTCGCGTCGTGATTTGTGCGCTGCGCGACAGTCTGGGCAGCGACTCGGCTCGCTGAAGCCCCGACTGGCATAGAAATCCTGCTCGCCGCTGCTGAATGTGAATGCCTGGCCGCAATCACGGCAGGTAAGAGTGGTGTCAGCCGACATAACAGACGGCTCCCTTCGAAAAGACGAAACAGCTCGGCAACTGGCCAGGCCGAGCGAACAATACAGGGGTCCGTCAGAACGTCCTATGCGAACCGATGGCGCGGGATAAGCTGGACCAGCGCGACAAGTATGACACACGGTGCGTCGCAGCGAAAGCCGTCGCTCGAGTTCGCTCAGCGCGGGCGTTCGCCTCGGCGGCGGCCCTCGATGGGGAACCCGTCTGTGCTCTAGCGCTCGCGTAGACTGGCGGGCCGCCGCCGGCGAGCCAGGGACCGCCACACACGCCGACGACGGTCATTTCTCGCGTCCGCGGCGGGGAGCGACGGCGTTGCCGTCACCGACGCTGCGCTCAGCGGCCTGGCTACCTCCGCTGGTACCGTGTGCGCCCAGCGCCGGCGCTCGAGTCTGCGGCCGAGGACCTTTTCGATCTGGCGCCATTTGCTGGAATCCTCGGGGGTCAACAACGTGATCGCCTGACCAGTGCGGCCCATCCGTCCGGTTCGACCCACGCGGTGGGTGAACCACGCGGCTGATTCGGGAAGTTCGTAGTTGATCACCTGACCGACGCCCGGCACATCCAGGCCACGCGCTGCAACGTTGGTCGCGAGCAGAATCGGCACAGCTCCCGAGCGGAAGCCTGCCATGACTCGCTCACGGGCGGCCTGGCTCAGGTTGCCTTGCAGAGCGGCGGCGGGATATCCGAGGCTCTCGAGCCGCTGCGCAAGCTTCTTCACACCATGTTTGGTGCGGCCGAAGACGATGACCGGATGCGTTCCACGGCGGTCGAGAAGTGTGCGTAGAGCGTGCAGCTTGGCGTCGGGATCAACGTCGTACACCACGTGCTCGATCTCGGCGAGCGCCGGGCTTTCGCTATCCACCCGAATTGTGACGGCGTCCCGCACGTGGCGCGCCGCGATTTTCGCCACCCATGGAGGGAGGGTTGCCGAAAACAACGCCGTCTGGCGCTCGCGTGGCGCATGGCTGAGGATCCGTTCGACATCAGGTGCGAAGACTCTGTCGAGCATTTCGTCAGCCTCATCCAGGACGAAATAGCGCAAGTCCTTGAGCGACAGGTTGCCCTGGCGCAGATGATCGAGCGTGCGGCCAGGGGTACCGATGACGATGCGTGCATTGGCCAGTGCACGCCGCTCGGGCACGAGCGAACGACCGCCATACAGCAACGTGTGAGGCAGCCGCAGTGGCGCCGCCAGGGGGGCGAGCACGGAGCCGACCTGGATGGCCAGCTCGCGTGTTGGCACCAGGACCAGGGCTTGGACCCCGCGTCCGTGCGCATCGAGACTCTCGAGCAGCGGCAAGACGAACGCAAGCGTTTTGCCCGAACCGGTTCGGGCCTGACCGATGACATCCTGGCCGGCCAGGAGAACGGGGATAGCTTCCGCCTGGATTGGCGTTGGCTGACGGATCGCCTGCGAATGGAGAACGCGGCGAAGAGCGGACTGCAGAGGAAAATCGGCGAACGACGTCGCACGTGCACTGCTTGACATGGGGTTAAGCGCTGACTCCGTGGGCACGGCGCACGGCCGGGCCAAGAAAATAACACTGGTCGAGACGGTCAGCGCGACGTGTACAGGCAACAAAGTGCAGCTGCGCTCTGCGAAGCTCCTGCCGCGAAGGCAGGCATGACGGGCCGCCGATTCGTACTGGTCAGCGCAGTATACAGTCAGCTTCCATCGATCGGGTATAGTTGCGTCGGTTTCGTCTAGCACGGGATACCGGCGCCTCTGCAGTAGGCAAGATTGATGACGGGCCCAGCCAGCGGCTGGTGCGGACTGCTCATTCCCGCGGAGCCTGACTCGAGTCGAGTCGTCGCGCAGACGCCGAGTGCGACCGGGAGAAGCACGCACATGCTGATAGCTGGCCGCCGCCCGTGAACCTGAAAGGGCCGCGCTTTCGACCACCCGAATCCCGCGTGCGCCGCGCGCTACTCCTGACATTGATGCTGTTCTTGATTGGCGGGAGTATCGGATACTTCGTCTTCGGTTCGAATCGCTCCAGTGCGCCGCGCACGATTTCGCTGACAGCGCTCACGCAGCGGATCAAGAGCAACGACATCAGGGAAATTCGAGCAGGCGACGGCGACGGGGTTGCAACCGCCAGGTCGGGCGAGATGGTCAGCTTTACGATCCAGCGTGGCGAATCCATCCTCAAGGTACTGGCAAACCTCGGCGCCACACCTGACGAGTTGTCCAGAATCACGTACACCGTGGCTGACCCGCCCGCGGTGTGGCTGAGCGCGCTGGCCGGCCTCGTGCCGCTGGTTTTGTTTGTGGCATTCGTGCTGTTTGCCTTCCGCCGCTTCTCGAACCGCGGTGGAAACCCGATGCAGTCGTTCGGTCAGACCCGCGCGCGGGTGGCGGACGGTGCACAGTCGGGCATCACCTTCCTCGATGTCGCCGGCGTCGACGAACCCCTCCAGGAGCTGCAGGAAGTCGTCGAATTCCTGAAGGAACCCGCGAAATTTGCCGCGCTCGGCGCGCGCATTCCACGTGGCGTGCTGCTGGTCGGTCCACCCGGGACAGGCAAGACCCTGCTGGCACGTGCGGTGGCAGGCGAAGCGGGGGTGCCGTTTTTCAGCATCTCCGGGTCCGAGTTCGTCGAAATGTTCGTCGGAGTTGGCGCCAGTCGTGTGCGCGATCTGTTCGACAAAGCCGCCAAAAGTGCCCCGTGCATCGTCTTTGTGGATGAAATTGACGCCGTCGGTCGCCAGCGCGGAGCCGGACTTGGTAATGCTAACGACGAGCGCGAGCAGACACTCAACCAGATCCTGGTTGAAATGGACGGTTTCGCAGATCACGCGGGAGTCATCGTCATTGCTGCCACGAACCGGCCGGATGTGCTCGACCCAGCACTGCTTCGGCCGGGTCGCTTCGACCGCGTGGTCGTCGTGCCCACACCAGACGTTCGGGGCCGCCAGGCAATCCTGAACGTCCATGCACGTGGCAAGCCATTCGAGCAAAACGTGGCGGTCGCGACGCTAGCCAGGCAGACGCCGGGCTTCTCGGGAGCTGACCTGGCCAATGTCTTGAACGAGGCGGCGATTCTCGCTGCTCGCCGCGACAAGAAAAGCATCGCCATGGCCGAGATCGAGGAAGCCATCGATCGCGTGAGTGCCGGGCCCGAGCGCAGGAGTCATCTGATGTCGGCGCGCGAGAGAGAGCTCACGGCCTATCACGAGAGTGGGCATGCGGTGGTGAGCCGTTTCCTGGCGCATCACGACCCGGTGCACAAGATCACCATCATTCCACGCGGGCTGCGTACCGGCTACACACGTTTCTTGCCGACTGAAGATCGGCTGTACATGACCCGCGCTGACTTTCGCGACGCGGTCGCCGCCGCGCTGGGCGGGCATGCGGCAGAAACCGTCGTCTTCGGCGAAGTGAGCACTGGCGCGGGAGATGACATCGAACGCGCGACGCTGATTGTGCGTCGCATGGTCACCGAGTTCGGCATGAGCGATCGCCTCGGACCGGTCGCGTTCGGTCGCAAACAGCAGATGATTTTCCTGGGCCGCGATATCGGTGAACAAAGAGATTACTCTGAGCGCGTTGGCGAAATGATCGATGAGGAAATTCGCCGGCTGCTGGGGGAAGCTCACGCACGAGCAGTCGCCATTCTCCACGAACATCGCGGTATGCTGGACCGCCTGGCACGTGAGCTGATTGGCAGTGAGAGTCTGGATGCGCCCGCGCTCGAGCTCATCTTCCAGGCGGGGTAAACGCTGGTGCTGGGAAATATCGTCGGCTGGGTGATGGCACGTGAGTCCTGAAGCATTCTGTCTCAGGACTCGAGACGAGCTCGCCGTCGAGCGCTCAGACGATGGCTGGGTGCGCGGTGCTCGCGCGGTGTGTGAGCTGTACGCGGATGTTGAGCCCGTCCGTTTCGAAGCAATACTGACGAACCTGGCCACGGGCCGCACGGGGTCAGCAATCGCCGATGGTGCACGTTGGCTCTTGCCGCGCTGGCACACCTCCTTGTAAGACGCCAAAATCGCACTTCAGGCTGATCCGACGGCGTATACTGTTAACAGTTCTCGCCAGGAGAGACCGGCGCCTTCGCAGAAGGCAAGCACATAAGGACATGCCGCCTCGCGGCTGCCCCCGCTGCATACTCTCCGGGAACCCGATACGCGCTTAGTTGTCGCAGGAGACGCCGCCCGCGACCACTGGAAGGGTACGTCCGTCCATGGTCGAAAGATTGGCGCGTGGTGGCTGAGCCGGTGATGGATCAGTTCCAGGTAGGGGTTGGGGCACGCAGATCGCGCCGAACGTCGCTCGACTGGATCGATGAGCCATCGGCGGAAGTACGCGCCGCGGAGCGAAAGACCGCGCGCGTCCGCTATCGCGCCTACTGCATCGCGTGCGGACGGTGCAGTGAAAGCGCCACGGTGCCACCGCGGCTGGGGCGCTGCACCCACTGCGCGGGAACCATGCTCGTGGAGCCCGTCACAACTTGAAGTCGACTGATCCTGGCGCGTCGGGCACTCGCTGCCGTCTATGCCGCAAACCCATTATCTGGCCAGGCCTGTGCTACACGTGCGCGACCGGCTTGCCGCGTCAGGTGATTGAACGCCAGCGTGCCGTGGATCAACTACCAGAGCCTGCGCCGCAAACGCCGGATCAGCCGCGCGGATCTGATTAGACCCGTGCCGCGCCACTACATCGACGAAGAGTCCGATCGCGACGCACTATTTGCCAGTCGCAACCTGGTCAGTCTGGAATTCGCTGCTGACCAGTTGAAGGTCGCCCCCCACACGCTGGAAAAGGCGGCCAGTCGCAGCCAGGGTGCACTCCTCATCTGGATCTTCGGCAGTCACGGGCAGCTCATGCGCAAGTACCTCGACGCCTACGTCGACATGGGGCCATTGCCCGGTCCCGATCTCCCGCACGAATGGCAGGCCCACTCGCCGGAGGAGTTGCTGGGTGAAGCCCGCCAGCGGCACGCGGACCCCAAAGGACGCGACGGACTCACGCATGCCAGGAGATGACGATACCTATTGCCGACGTGCGGCGATGGATCCGCCTGTCGAGGCGGCGCTCGGCTCGTCCGAGGCCGCGGACTGAGGTTCCAAACCAGGCCGTCGGCAATATCGCAAGCCCGCGGTGTCACTGCTCTGGTCTGATCGACTCCGCTTTCCCGGTTCCAGCGGCACTTTGGGGAGGGACAACCACTGATGGTTCAGATCACCGAACGAGCCAGCACGGAGCTCCGCCGGCTGCTGACCGACCACTTCGCGCGACCGCAGCAAGGCGTGCGTCTACGCCTGAACGACGCTGGAGATCTGGCCATGACCATCGACGTGCCGCACGCGGGAGACTCGATCATTCGTCGCGACAACCTGCCGGTCCTGATCGTTGACGGGCGGCTCGCCGCCCGGCTTGCGCAGAGAGTGCTGGATTACCCCGCCGAGTCTGGTACCGGCGGAGGCTTCAGCCTTCGCTGGCGGACCTCGGAGCAGCCCCAGCAGTAGCCATTTCGCTGGCGCATTGGATTGTGGCGCCAGCGCTGATGGCGCCGGTCGTGGTCGAATGCCCGCATGATTCAGGTCGACCTGACGGGACGGCGGGCCGTCGTCACAGGCGGTGGTCGCGGCATTGGCCGGGCACTGGCGCTCGGACCGCCCATATTCATGCAGCCACCGATGTGATTGATGGCGCCGCGCGAGATGATGTTGCAATTGACCGCCGGACCCCAGCAGCCAATCGCGACAAGGCACTCCCGGTCGCCGTACTGCTTGGCGAAGCCTGATAGCCGTCTATTTCGGGCATCAGCAGGTCCAGCAAGACGACGTCGAACGCTGGTGGACCCTGGGCGCGCAGCAACTCCAGCGCCGCTCGCCCGTCCTCGGCCATCGCGACGACATAGTCCTGCGCCTCCAGCGCCTGCCCCAGGAGCAGACGTGAAGGCTCAGAGATGGCCAAGCTGCGTCGCGAGATGAACCGACGCATGCTCGGCAACGGCTACTGCGCCCGACCAGTGGAGTTGGATTGCCACTTCGAATCCATTTGCGAATCATGCACCTACTTCGTCACCACACCCGAGTTCGCGCCCATCCTCCAGCGCCAACGTGACGATGCTGCCCAAAAGGGTCAGGTTGGCCGCCAACGCGTCTTTGATGGGCTCCTCGCCCGCCTCCCGGAGGATGCCTCTTGACACCGATCACCGACAGAACCAATCATGCCCCGGCCCGAACGCTGCGCACCGTCAAACGTGACCGTAACCCGCGACGCAACCAGGGAGTACGAGTGCGGAAGCAATGATCTTCAGCGACGTGCCCGACCTGAGGCTCGTCACGATCCGTCGCGGCGGCACCCTCGCGGATGCCGATCACCACCTTCTCGCCGTGTGGGCCGCGGATTGCGCGGAGCACGTGCTGCACTATTTCGAGCAAGCGCGACCGGGCGACGAGCGTCCGCGGCGAGCGATCGAACTGGCGCGCGCCTGGGCGCGCGGCGAGATCACGATGACGCCAGCCCGCACAGCCGCCGGCCACGCCAATGCCGCGGCCAGAGACCTGTTCGGCGCCGCGCGAGAAGCAGCACACGCCGCAGGCCAGGCCGGGGCGGTGGCGCATGTGGCCGCCCACGAACTGGGTGCAGCGGCGTACGCGATCAGGGCTGCGCGCGCGGCGGCGCCAGAGGGCGAGCGCGACGCGGCCGGTCGCCGCGAGTGCCAATGGCAGCGCGATCAGCTTCCCAGTCAGATCCGGGAACTCGTCCTCGACGACCAGCGCCTGCGCAACGATAAATGCTGGTCCATGTTCGATTGCTGACCTCACTGGTCGGCTCGAACATCATCGCCGCACCGAATTCATCACGTCTGCGCCGCGCGCTGCGAAGCCGCACTCCGCTGCGCCTGAGCGACGACGACACGGCCCCCACCCGACGAGCAGCGCATTCAGTCACCGGAGGTGACATACACCCGTCGGTGCGAGGCCAGGAAGCCCTCGATTCCTGCCAAGCAGGTGCGGCCGGCACCGGCCACGTGCTGGTCGGCCAGCACAGAGCACGAGGGAAACTGTGTCGTCCTCGCCAGGGAGACGCAACCCGTTGCCAACTTCTGCTGCCGACAATTGCCCTAAGTAGGCAGTTGCCGATGGTCAATGCGCTACGTCTTCAGAAGCAGTGCAGACAACTCTCAAGTGCTTCCGCTTCTGTCAGACCGACTAGAGCTATATGTCTGTCAGCGACTGTCACCGTCCGACAGTTCCCACCCATTCACCATTACGGTAATTTGGTGAATCCGGTCTACCGCTCGCGTTCCATGCGACCGCGAAGATCGGACGAAGATGGTGAGCTAGCTCCACCCGATCTTGGTCAAGCGACTCAAGCATCAACTCGGGTAACGGCAGCACGTCGCGGTCAACTGGAGTGTCATGTGGCCAGACGTATCCACCTTCCCCCGAGCCGATCCTCCATCCCTTTGAGCCACCGTCAGCATGACGACTCATGCGGACTGGACCCTTGACCTATACATTGTCTGATGCGGCACGACCCATCGCCAGTCGTGCGGAGGGCCGTCAACTTCGTCTTGAGCGAGGACTCGAGCACGAGATGATCAAGCAAGTGCGCACAGCCGCGTGAGCGATCGGCCACGTTCGCAGGGCGGGTTACGTCGTTGCGTCCGCCTTTCGGAGGCGGTCGATCACGGGCGCGAAAGCCTCTATCTCGCGCACGCTGAAGTAGGAGATGCCCCACCGCTCGCGACACTGCAGAAGGTGCGCGGTAATCTCGTCGTGCGTGCCGATGGCCAGAAACGGTGTGTCGAGCGCGTCCTCTACGCGCAGGCCCTCCACGCGCTGGACCAGCGCACGGGCCGCGCCCTCTCGGTCATGTGTGACGACAACGCGCTGAACCAGGGCATTCAGCTCCAGGTCACGCCATCGCTGGCCGGCCTGCTCCCGAATGTAGTCGATCGTGCGGTCCAACCGGTCGGACTGCCAGCGGACCTCGTGCCGCTGGCCATCATTGAGGGTGCGGCCGAGCATCGTAAGCCCGATCGTATCGGCGTGGCGCGCCGCGTGTGCCAGGGCATCCCTCCCGTTGACGCCAACCAGAAACGGTACCCGCGCCTGCAACGCGCGCATAATCCGCACGTTCTGGAGGCGGTAGTGGTCGCCGGTGAAGGTGATCTCCTCACCTTCGAGCAGTCGACGCAGGAGAACCAGCGCTTCGGCTAGTCGCGCCTTGCGCACGCTCGGAGGCGCGAAGCGCCGACCGATTGCCGCGTACTCGGGAAACGCGTGCCCGGCACCCACCCCCACCTCGAGCCGACCACCGCTCAGATGGTCGATGCTGGACAGTTCCCGCGCCAGGTGAACTGGATGGTGGAAATCATTGTTCAGTACCAGCGGACAGATCCGCAGGCGCGTTGTCCAGCCGGCGATCGCCGTCAGAGGCGCCAGCGGCGCCCAGCCATCCACGACGTGGTCCCAAGTGTGGATGACGTCGAAGCCGGCGGCCTCGGCGGCTCGGGCCACCCTCCGTAGCTCGTCGGCGCTGGACTTTCCAATCTGAAATCCGAAGCGAAATGGCCGCATACCGAGCACGCTGAACGGCTAACTCGAGCGCTCTGCAAGTTGGGGCAGCACTTGTTTACCCATGGGTGGATCTTCGCTGTGCAGTCCATCGTTGACGCCCGTGGTCAACGAGAGTTGCAGTGGCAGGTGCGGCTCACTCTCCATCAGAAGTTGCTTGGCCAAGCGGATCATCGAGCTTACGCGGCGTGAGCGCAATGTTAGAGCCTCGCTCGGGGTATGGCGGATGTCGAGGAGGTGGGACCGTCGGCTTGGGGGGCGCCCTGGAATCGATGGCGGGCAACGCGGCGATAGACCAGCGTGGGCGGAAGCCGGGGCCAAGCGGTGGAAGGCGCACGTGGCCGAATGGGTCCGCTAGCTCTATGCGAAGCGCAAACGTCGTCCTGTGAGGAGTAAGCGGGGGCGCCAACTCGTCCACTCTCCTGGGCCTGATTGATGGGTGGCGGCGGCGAGCGATCAGATCTAGCGCGGCGCGTGGAGAACCTGCTCGATCGGGCCCGTTCGGGCCAGAAGCTCTCTACGTCCGAGCAAATGGAGCTTCGTCAACTGGCGCACGCTGGCACCAGCGCCGCGACACGGCGAACACGCGATCTCGTTTCTCGTCCCCAGCCCGCGTAGCCAACAGTGGTTCCGCCACAGATCTGGCGCTTTGTCAAACGACGAGCGCGCTTTCGATGCGAGTACTGTCGCATCAGGGGTTGGCCCCTCACGGTCGATCACATCCTGCCGCGTGCGGCTTGGCGCGGCTCGACAAGCCCAGCTGATCCCGACGATCTCGACAACTTGGCCGCCGCGTGTTGGGAGTGCAATGTCATCGGCTGGAGCCGCACGACATGCCGGGAATGCCGCGCTTCATCAACGCCAGCTAACATCAGGCCCGGGCGTCGCAAACGTGGACCCGAGCGACCTGGAGCTGCTGCGGATCGAGATCGGGACGATCTGGAAGACGGACCGGCGCGGGCGAATAACGGGTCCGGACCTGGTGATCGCCAGTGCACCGGCCGGTCTTGCGGCGGGGATCGGTGTCGACGTGCCGGATGGCGTGACGCGCGAGGTGGTGGATGCTGTGGCGCGTGCGCAACCGGCCACGGATTTGCATTCTCCACCGACGGTGCTGGAGCGCTGCCGTGTATTGCTCGAGAGCGCGCTGGGGCCGATCGAGCTGGCGCCGTCGTCGGGGCCGAGTTACCTCATTCCCGAGCAACTGGCGTACCCATCCGATGTCACGCTGGTCCGCTCGGACGGGAATGAGTCCTCCACTGTGCGAACCGCGAATCCGGGCAACTGGACTAACGCGGAGTGGGACCAGCTCGTCGAGGGGCGGTTGGGTCCGTGGGTAATGGCGATCCAGCGCGACATGGTCGTCTCAATCTGCCACACGCCGGCGGTCAGCGAACGCGGTGCCGAAGCCGGAGTCTGGACGCGACCGGAATTTCGTGGTCAGAGGTACGCCGCGGCGGTCACGGCGGCCTGGGCGACACTCGCACGAGCGAGCGGCAGGCACTTGTTCTACAGCACGGCGGGCGCCAATGTCTCTTCGCAGCGTGTCGCGGCTCGTCTCGGACTCCGGCCTCTCGGCTGGCTGTGGCAGTTGACGAGAGCTCGCACCCGCGCTTCGCATCAGCGCACTTGACTGATCGGCGGGTCAGCCCGATCGCGAGCAATGGCGCACCTGCCGGGACGCCGAGCGCCAAGCGCGCGGGAGCGTACGCGAGGGGATACACTCGCATGAGTACTAGCGGTTGGCAGGCCGCACAACTCAGGAGGGAGGTGAGAGTCGAGAGGCAGGCTATCTGGTAGTAGTGGCCGCTGTTGCTCAAAGACGATCAGTGAACAGGAGACGCACTATGTCTTTTGTATCGCGCTATCGCTGGCGCATTGGCATCGGCTCGTTCTTTGCCGGCATGGCTCTCGTCCTGGCGATCGGGCTTCAGGCTTTCGCGGCGGAAGCCCTGGTCCAAATCAGTAGCGACCCGTACACCAACCGCACGAGCAATCACAAGACACAGGTGGAGCCGGACACGTTTGCCTTTGGATCCACGGTGGTTTCCACCATCCAGTCCGGCCGCTTCTTCGATGGTGGAGCTTCCAACATTGGCTTTGCAACCTCGACCAATGGAGGCGCGACGTGGACCCATGGCTTCCTACCGTCGAGCACGGTCTTCGCAACACCAGCGGGTCCATACCCGCGGGCCAGCGACCCGTCAGTTGCCTACGACGCCAAGCACAACGTGTGGATGATCTCCTGGCTCGGCATCAAAAGTACATCCGGCCCGGTAGACGTGCTCGTCAGCCGCTCGACTGACGGGGGGCTCACGTTCGGCGCGCCCGTGGTGGTGAATGCCAGTGGTGACTTCAACGACAAGAACTGGACGGTGTGCGACGACACGCCCACCAGCCCGTTCTATGGCAACTGCTACACCGAGTTCGACGACTTCACCAAGGCCAATCTGGTTCAGATGAGCACGTCCACTGACGGTGGGCTGAAGTGGGGCGCGGCAAAGACGAACGCCGACAGCTCATGCGTGATCGGCGGACAACCGCTCGTTCAGCCAAACGGCACGGTCGTGGTTCCGATCGACGACTGCTTTGAAACCGCCATCCTGTCATTCAGGTCCACCGATGGTGGCAAGAGCTGGGGTGCAAGTGTCCTTGCGGCCCAGATCTTGAATGACGGTCATCCTGGCAAAATTCGCGCTCCGACGCTGCCTTCGGCCGAGATCGATGCGTCGGGTAGAGTGTACGTTGTCTGGTCGGATTGCCGGTTTCAGAACAGGTGCGCCGCACCCATCGGCACCAATGATCTTCTGCTGACCTCGTCCGCCGACGGGCTCGCGTGGACCCTGCCGCAGCGGATTCCGATCGACCCTATCGGCAGCAACGCCGATAACTTCATTCCGGGACTCGCCGTCGACCGAAGCACGTCTGGCAGCAGTGCCCACCTTGCTCTTGCCTACTACTTCTACCCCAACTCGACTTGCGGTGTCGGCACCTGTCAGCTGGATGTGGGCTTTATCTCATCCACCAACGGGGGGCGCACCTGGAGCGCGGCAGAGCAGCTGGCAGGACCGATGCAGCTAGCGTGGTTGCCGCTCACAACGCAAGGCTTCATGGTGGGTGATTACATCTCCACGTCCATAGTTCCTCACGCGTCCAGTGCGGTCCCGGTTTTCGACATCGCGTTTGCGCCCACGCCAAAGATGAGTTGCTCAAACCTCTCTACTGGAGCTCCGGGCCAGACGTGTAACGAGGCAACGTTTACGACCCTCGAAGGCATGTCGCAGGTTACTGGAGGCGCACAGGTGGCGGAGACCGCCGCCGCAGGCACCGCGACCCCGAGCAACCGGCAGTTCGGATTGACGGCTCCCGCCACCGCCCAGTGACCGGCGGCCCATTGGTCGCAGCTCCCGTTCGATCGTTCGGCCTGCGGGCGTCATGCCGGCAACGTGTAGTGGAGCCCGTTGCGAGGGGTATGGTTTGAGGCGATGACCCAGGTCAGCCCCGCGGCCGGGCGTGTGGCCGACCCGTCCCAGCTGGTGGACGTCGATAGGCTGCTGGCCGCCTACTACGAGCTTCAGCCCGACCCACGCGTCGAATCCCAGCGTGTCGCCTTTGGCACTTCTGGACACCGCGGGTCGGCATTCCACACCAGCTTCAATGAGGCGCACATCCTGGCTGTCTGCGAAGCCACCTGCCGCTACCGTCAGCAGAAGGGCATCGACGGGCCACTGTTCCTCGGACGCGATACCCATGCGCTGTCAGGGCCGGCCTTCAAGACGGCCATGGAGGTGCTGGCGGCGCACGAACTCGACGTCAGAATCGACGCGGCCGACGGCTATACGCCCACGCCGGTGATCTCGCACGCCATCCTCACGTGGAACCACGGGCGCAGGGACCATCTGGCGGACGGCGTGGTGATCACCCCGTCGCACAACCCGCCCGAGGACGGCGGCATCAAGTACAACCCGCCGAACGGCGGCCCAGCCGATACCGACGTCACCGGCTGGATCCAGGCCGAGGCCAACCGTCTGCTCGAGAGCGGCCTGTCAGGCATCAAGCGCCTGCCGGTTGACCGCGCCAAAGCGGCCCCCACGATCAGGCCCCACGACTACCTGTCGGCCTATGTCGACGATCTGGGAGCCGTGGTTGACCTCGAGGCGATCAGAGGCGCGGGTCTCAATCTCGGCGTGGATCCGCTCGGCGGCGCCAGCGTGGCCTATTGGCAGGCGATCGCCGAGCGCCATCGACTGAACCTGACCGTGGTCAACGACGTCGTAGACCCCACGTTCCGTTTCATGCCGCTCGACTGGGACGGCCGTATCCGCATGGACCCCTCCTCACCCCACGCCATGAGTGGCATGATCGGCTTGCGCGAGCGGTTCGACCTGGCCTTTGGCAACGATGCCGACGCCGATCGCCACGGCATCGTGACGCGCGGGGCCGGCCTGATGAACCCGAACCACTACCTGTCGGCGGCCATCGCCTACCTGGTCCAGCATCGGCCCGACTGGCCACCGCGGGCCGCGGTCGGCAAGACGCTGGTGTCGAGCAGCATGATCGACCGTGTGACCGCCGACCTCGGACGCGATCTGTATGAAGTACCCGTCGGCTTCAAGTGGTTCGTGGCGGGCCTGCTCGACGGCTCGCTCAGCTTCGGCGGCGAGGAGAGCGCCGGTGCGTCGTTCCTGCGACGCACCGGCCAACCGTGGACGACCGACAAGGACGGCATCATCCTGTGCTTGCTGGCGGCCGAGCTCACCGCGCGCCTGGGCCGCGACCCGGCTGCTCTGTATCGTGAGCTGACAGCCCGCCTGGGCGACCCCGTGTACCGGCGCGTCGATGCGCCGGCGACAGCTGAACAAAAGCGTCGGCTCCAGCAGCTGACGCCCTCGGACGTGCCGTCGTCGGAGCTGGCCGGCGAGCCGATCCTTCGCGTGCTCACGACGGCGCCCGGCAACGGCGCGCCCATCGGCGGGATCAAAGTCGTCGTCGCCAACGGTTGGTTCGCGGCCCGCCCCTCGGGCACCGAAGCGACCTACAAGATTTACGCCGAGAGCTTCCTCGGCACGGAGCACCTGGAGCGGCTGATCCGCGA